>Ga0209525_1000102_pt1 | contig 27051 bp, 23 predicted proteins | sample JacPin_JW_Ref_O1_FD_187958 | JGI IMG/M metagenome (GOLD analysis project Ga0209525, IMG submission 187958) | Forest soil microbial communities from Algoma, Ontario, Canada - Jack Pine, Ontario site 1_JW_Ref_O1 (SPAdes) (version 2) | ecosystem: Environmental > Terrestrial > Soil > Boreal... | reverse complement strand
TCAGCTCGCGCCGATATGTGCCGCAGGCTGGGCAGGACCGCTGAGGCTCGGTCCTCTTATGAGAAAGCTCTGGCCCTGACCCAACAGGAACCAGAGCGCCAATTCCTGCAGGAGCGGATTCGGCAGCTGAAATAAAAATTGGAAGAGCTGTCGATTTTCGGCCTCCCCAACGACTATAGAACGAGAGAACGATGAGCTACGGCTCCTGAATGAACCGGAAACGAGTCGTCGAGAACAAACCACAGAAACCAAGGAGAAAAAGTGATGCCACAATATCTGGTTGCTAGTTACCTCCCCGACGACTTCGACCCGTCCAGCGTAACCGAAGCGATGGTCGAAGAGATCCACGCGGTCAACCGCGAACTGATTGCTGCCGGCGTGAGGAAGTTCGCCTGCGGCATTTCCCCGGCGAGCAGCGCGAAGACGCTGCGGCGACAGCCCAATGGTAAAGTGCTCGTTACCGACGGACCATACACCGAGACCAAGGAGCACCTGGGCGGATTTTGGATATTGGAATGCGCCGATATGGATGAGGCACTCGCGTGGGCGCGCAAGGGTGCCATCTCCAGCGATGCGGTGGGCGAGGTGCGCGAGCTTCTTTTCTTCCCGGCTCCGGAACTAGAACCCAGCGGAAGCAAGTAAACACCCCGGCTAGGCGGCCGCTCAACGCTATACGAGAAGAAAATGCGCTTCATGATGATCATGTTTCCGAAAGAATACGTAACCGCAAAACCCGGCTGGGTACCCGACTTCAAAAGCATGGAGAAAATGGGCCAGTACAACGATGAACTAGGGAAAGCCGGCGTGTTGCTTGCGCTCGACGGTCTAACGCCGCCTGCGACGATGAGCGCGCGCGTCACCTTCAAAAACGGAAAATCGATAGTAACCGACGGCCCGTTTCCCGAAACGAAGGAAGTGATCGGCGGCTTCTGGATTATTGAAGTGAAGTCACGCGAAGAGGCTCTCGAATGGGCCTCGCGCATCCCCGGAAAGGATGACGAAATGGTCGTCGAAGTCCGCCGGCTATTTCACACAACCGACTTCGATCCCGAGACCCAAAAGGAAATCCAAAAGAGGTTCGGCGACGACGTCGCGGGGGAGCTGAGCCAGTAGTAGAAAAACTCTCCGCGCTTCGTCGAATTCCGGTCCGCTCGTTCGTCTATGTAGTGAAGGCAGAGCCTCGGAACACGCGCCCAATGACGAGATGATCGAGCCGGCGCAACGCTCTGTTGCGGTCCGTTCAATCCGCAATGAGGAGAAGAACAATGAAATACGTCTGTTTTGGCTACTACGACAAAGGCAAATTCGATGGCATGAAGGAGAGCGAGCGAAACGCCATGTTCGACACATGCCTTGAATATGACGATCATCTTCGCGCCAACGGGCACTGGGGTGGTGGCGAAGCGCTTCAGGGGTCGGAGACCGCCTTGACCCTCTCTTGGAAGAACGGCAAGGTGGCAACGATCGACGGCCCCTATACCGAAACCAAAGAGCAACTCGGCGGCATTATTGTTCTTGAGGCGAGGGACATGAATCATGCTGTACAGCTCATCGGCCAGCATCCGGCGCTGACGTATGGCAACATTTTCGAGATTCGCCCAGCGGGGGACATGAATGAAATCATGAAGGCAAGCGAGCAGCGACGCGGAAAGAACATTGCACGCTGAACACGGCGTAACAGAAAGAGGGGAGACATCAGCCGAGAATCTGCCTCATACGACGTCTATGTACTGCCGCCACCGGAGAATGGAGAACTCATGAGCCAGCATTTGCCTGCGATTCACCACCCCAACAACTACGGCCCGTCCGTTGAGGGCGAAGCGATGCAACGCGAGTGCCTTCTACTCAAATGAGCAATCAACTCACTCGTCGCGACTTCGCTATCCGCACCGCCGGCTTTGGTCTGGCTTTGGGACTCGCGCCTGCTGCTACGCTGGCGGAGACTGAGCAAGCCTCGCGCTCAGAAACTTCGCCGACGGTCGTGGATCCATATTCCCTCGTCGATCCGGAACTTCTTCCTATGCTCAAGCAGTTCCCCTCCTTTGACTTCTCAGCAGAGATGGTCAGCAAGTTCCGGCAAACGCCCGGCCTGCCCCCGTTACCTGTTCCCGCGCCGCAGCCCGTGGAGCGGCATATCCCCGGGCCGCCAGGAGCGCCCGAGGTTCGTCTTTGGGTCGTTGATCCCGCGCCGTTGGAGAAGGGCAAGCCGTTGTTTCTTCACATGCATGGCGGCGGCTTCATGATGACCGATCCCGGATGGATGCCCCTGCTTCAGGGAATCGCGACGGATTGCCATTGCGTCGTCGTCTCGGTTGACTACCGGCTCGCTCCGGAGACGCACTATCCCGGCTCGCTTGAGGACAATTACGCCGCGCTCAAATGGGCCCATGCCCATGCGGCGGAGCTCGGCATTGATCGCTCCAGGATTGCCGTGGGCGGTGAGAGCGCGGGCGGCGGCCACGCAGCGAGCCTTGCGATTCACGCGCGCGACCGCAACGAAGTTCCCATCGTCTTCCAGCTGCTCATCTACCCCCAGCTGGACGACCGAACGGGCAGCACCCGTCCAGTGCCGCCCGCCATTGGCCATTTTATGTGGACTCCGAGTACCAATCGTTTTGCCTGGAGCTCGCTGCTCGGTGTTCCAGCGGGTTCGTCCAAAGTGCCGGTAGCTGCCGTACCCGCCCGGATAGCCAGTGTCGCCGGCCTACCGCCTGCCTGGATCGGCGTCGGTTCTATCGACCTGTTCGTCGAAGAAGACATGGAGTATGCGCGGCGGCTCGTCCATGCCGGAGTCGCAACCGAACTCTTGGTCGTGCGTGGTGCCTTTCATGGATTTGACCGCCTCGTGCCGGATGCCGAAGTCTCCAAACAATTCATCGCGAGTTGGAAGTCTGCGCTGCGCAAAGCATTCGCCGCTGGCGAAGCTGATATAGCAGAGAAGCCAAAAGCGTAGCGGCAAGGTTCGGGGCGGTGAGCAAAGTCCCCTGGACGGTTTGTCGAATTCGGGGTCGGGCGCCCGTCGAGGTACGCCCGTTCCTCTAACGAGGCATCGAGATACGTCCAGCCGCGGATATAAACGAAATCACTAGTGAGAGCGAGCGGCCGGCCGGCGAAAGAACACCTCGCGATGAGGGCGGCCACAAGGGAAAGCATAGGTGGTAGAGGATTTCGCAACACCTATCCGGTTCGACCTGCGAGCGCGAGCACTGACAGTTATTGCAGCTTCGCGTATTCGGCTTTGGCTTCCTTCAGAATGGGGATGTCGAGGTCGGCATCTTTCCAAAGCGTCAGAAAACTCTCGTAAGCAGCACGGACCTTGGCCCTGGCCGCGTCTGCCTTAGGACCTGCTAGAGAGTCACTCTGCATTGCATACGCACGAGCGAGATAAAGATTAGCGAGCGCTCTTATGGGTGAGAACGCAAGAAGACCCTGACGGTCCAGTATTTTCTGAAACTCTACCGCGGCCTCGCTGCCCTGATGTGCCTTTAAGTAAGCCTTGCCACGTACAAAAACCGGCAGCATAACAAGGTCAATCGTTGGGCCACCGGGTATCATCAGTTCGCGGGAAGAAGTCATCTGAAGGCTGTCAACAGCGCCGGCTGTGTCCCCGCGGTTGAGAGCAAGTTGCGCGCGAAGTGTAGGCAAGTAATTAAATCGAACGGCGGTATCTTCCGGGAAAGATTTCGCCAGATTTTCCGCGATTGACTGAGATTTTTCAGTGTCGCCTACCAACGCAAGTACGAGCCCCGTGGCATACTGGAGGTCTCGGCTGTCAGAACGCCGGTTGGCTCCGAGAACCGACTTTCGCGCATCGTCCCGATTTCCAAAAAGTGCTTCCTGTAAAGCCGAATTGGCTCGATAACCTGCCGCGGTCTCTGTCTCATCGGCCTCGTTAGCCGAAACCACCGCTCGGCGGGATTGTTCACGAGACTTCCGTAACTGCCCCTGTAACGCCAGCACCTCGGAATCGTACCCAAGCAATACGTCTTCAATTCCTTTCTTGCCGGTCGCCCATCTTATTTGTTCCGCCATTGTTTTTGTATCGTTCTGCAAGAAAGCCAAAATATAACGCCACGCACGTAGCGGATATAGATCAGGGAATTTGGCCAATGCTTCTGTCTCAATTTCTCCAGCTTCCTGAAATCGATTTAGAATCGTGAGCGAATAAATCAGGTAGCTGTAATCTAATCCGGAGTTCGGTTCAAGTCGGAAGCTTTCGCGAGCTTGTGTAAGCCCCTCGTCTAATTGCCCCAGACCCTGGTAGATATTTCCCAGATTGAAATGCGCACCGGAATCGCGTGGATACGTCCGCAGCAATAATTCGTAGGCATCTCGTGCCTTTTCGAGATCACCGGTAACGCCCCAATAATAAATGGCTTCAATGCCCAATCTTTCCCGTTCGCTGATTTCTCCTCGAAGTTCATAGGCTTTCTTGGCGTTTTCTTGCGCGAGTTTGCTTTCGCCTAAGTTGCCATAAGCGGCAAAAAGACCTCCGTAGGCCAAGGCGAAATTGGGATCATTGGCAATCGCGCGCTGAAGCCAGCTGACTGCAGCGGCGTTGTTGCCATCTGCCATCGCGTCCCTTCCAATGCTTAACGCCCGGAGAGCTTCCAGCGACGGAGTGGTCGCCTGCGCCAGAGGAGTATCGAATTTTCGGACAGAGCTGATCGATTCTCCCAGCGTTTCACGCAGCTTCCCGGCGGCGCTACTTAAGCCGTCCAAGACCCTTTCTTTGCCGGTTTCTTGTACTTGCTGCTGCGCGAGTAGATCGCCCGTCGAACAGTCCACCGCCTGGAGGCCAATCACGTAATTGTTTCCGAAATTGGTAATTGAACCTTCAATATACACCTTGCTTCCGACACGCACGCACAAATCCTTTGCGATCTCTGGAACCAGTCGGGCATCCTGCGGCTCCTTCATCGAACGCAGCGTTTCCCGGATTCGTTGGTCGGAAACAATTCTCAGGAATGGTGACTGTTGAAGCTGAACCGATAGGCCCTGCCGCAGTGCGCCATCAAAGACGGGATCGCCGGTCGAATTTGCGAAGTCAGCCACCACCACAGTGTCTTCTTCGGTTACATTGAAAGCGCGGCTGCGAGTACTCAGATAGGCGGCTACAAGCAGCGCAACCACAGCAACGCCACCCGCAATAAGCCAGCGATGCACCCGCCGAATCCTCGTCGGCTGGTGGTCAGCTTTTGCGTCCGGGGCGTCCGGGGCATCCGTTCCGCCCGCGAGTGTCTCTCTGTCCCTCCAGGCGTCGAGTTCCGACGTGTAGGCGTAAATCGACCCAAGCTTGCTGTGCTGGAGACGATAGACTGGCAGCCCTTCTCGCTTCTCCCACCGTCGGACGGTCGTGACATCACGTCCCAGATAGGCAGCGATCTCTTTCCAAGATTCCAGGCGCCGTCCCCGAGAGTCAGGCTGGGTCTCAGGGCTCGATGTCACTTCTATAGACATGTCAAGTGGTCCTGCGGGGTAGCTGAATTATCACATCTGCCTAGTTCCGGTGCAACCACTGGAACTAATGGAAAAACTAGCAGATCCCGCCTTTTGCCCCTCTTTGCCTCTCAATGCCCGTTGCGGCGAGGTGGATGCCGGGCTCAATATCCCGCGTAACCGGTTTTCTCACGTCACGGCTCGTTTCGGTCTTTCGGCTATTTGACACCCTGATACAGAGCTCGCCGCAGGTTGTCGGAACCGGGGAAATTAAATTTCAGGAGGAAAGCTATGAGGCGTATCGGCACTCCGACGTTGTTTTTCTTGCTCTGTTTTGTGTCCACCGGATGGCGGCAAGCAGGAGCACAAACCCAGGCAGAAGCGCAATCACAAGGTCAAACCCTAGCAAGATCCCGATTTATAACCTTCGACGCCCCGGGCGCCGGTACCGCCGCAGATCAGGGCACCTTCCCCGAACAAATCAGCAACTCGGGCCTGATCGTCGGAAATTATGTCGATGGGAATGGCGTGAATCACGGCTTCGTGCGGGAGCCTAACGGCAGGATTATAACATTCGATGTGCCAGGCGGCGGGACCGGCCCCGGCGAGGGTACTGTTCCAAACGGCATCACAGACACTGGCGTTGTCGTCGGAGGACTCTTCGATGGCTCCCACGTGTTTCATGGCTTCTTCGGCCGCCCTGGCGGGCATTTTACGACCTTTGATGCTCAAGGAGCGGGTACCGCCTCCCACCAAGGCACCAATGCCTTGGCCATCAATTGGGAGGGTAGCATCTCCGGAGACTACAAAGACTCGAACAGTGTGCCGCACGGCTACGTTCGCTTTCCGGATGGCAAGATCACGAGCTTCGACCCGCCCGAAAGCGTGTTCACCGCGGCGGACACCCTGGCTATTAATGTGTTTGGTGCCATCACGGGGCCTTACGTCGATGCGGACGGCGTACTGCACGGCTTCGTGCGAGCCTCCAACGGCAGGATCACCAGCTTCGATGCGCCGGGGGCAGGCACAGGCCCAGATCAGGGTACTGTTCCCTCGATGATTACTGACCTGGGAATGATCCCCGGAACGTATCAAGATGCGAACGATGTGCTTCACGCCTTCGTGCGTTTTGCGAATGGCAAAACCATCACCTTTGACGTGCCGGGCGCGGGGACGGACTCGTTCCAGGGCACTCTTGCCAACGCAGCCAATGTAGAGGGCTTCATCGTCGGAGAGTTCTTCGATGCGAACTTCGTGGGCCACGCCTTCGTGCGCACTCCAGGCGGCAAGAATTTCTTTTTTGATGCGCCGGGCGAGGGGATACAAGAGACCTCACCTTTGAGCATCAACTTCTTGGGCGCGGTGACGGGAACGTTCATCGACGCGAATGGCGTGAGCCACGGCTTCTTGCGATTACCGTAAGCGCATTGAGGGTTCGCCGGCACACGACGATTTCTAATGCTGCGTTTCCGGTAGGCCACGTGAATCACAACCACGCGGCTTACCGGAAGGCGATGGCGTTCGGTAAAGCATACGGTTCAAGCCGCGACTGAAAGCCACCATTGGCTTGATTACTATTCGTACGTAAAGGAGAAGTTTATGTCCTGGCTAAAGCCCTTCCCAAGTCCTGCAATTGTCGGCACGACTTTTCAGAAGGAAGCGGGCGTGTGATGTTCCTCTCCACCCGTCCTGAAGTCAGCCTCCACCCGTCCTGAAGTCAGCGCGGCTGTCAGGTCCCCTCCCCAGGAAACAACCCAGGATACCGGTGAGCTGCCTAAGAATTAAGACGCCGCGTTAGAGCTGCGGCTCGAGTCGCGCACGGGCCAACATCGGCCGGCAGGTGCCGGAATCTCATAGCTCACATCCCACTCTGGTCGGCCTCGGCCGGAATTGACCCGTGGCCGCTCCAACAGCCGTTACGTCACTCTGGTTTTCGACTATCCGACTCCTCGATCTCTTGCCGAAAATTCCTGAGTGCATCTTTCCCGACACGCCCTTTGCATCGGGTTCAATTTCTAAGAATGTTGTAACGCTATGCCGAGATCGAGCACTACTAACCAGACAATTTAGTGCACTTATGAGTTAAGTATGGGGGCACGCGGTAAACTCCAACGCAGGAAAGCCTTGTCCTTTCGGAACAATAAACGCCAAGTCAAAGACCGCATAGGGTGATCGCTCCTGAAACAAAAACAACTCAACCGCAAACCTCCGAGGAGGCAACATGAAATTCAAAACGTTGGCATTGTTTAGCGCGATGACCTTGTTCGTTGCGCTTGGGATTTCAGATCAAACCTTTGCTCAGAAACTACCAGACAAGATCATCACGTTCGATGTTCCGGGTGCGGGCACACGGTCCAGCCAAGGCACAGTTCCTATGAGCATCAACCCGGCTGGGACGATCACCGGGTACTACGTTGACGCGGGCTCCATATTTCACGGCTTCGTGCGCGATAAAGATGGAATCATCACTTCGTTCGACGCGGGCCCTAACTTTACAATTCCTACGAGCATCAACCCGAAGGGGACGATCACGGGAAGCTACCAAGACGCGAGCCGCGTGACGCACGGCTTCGTGCGCGATAAAGACGGAACCATCACTACGTTCGACGTACCGGGCGCAGGCTCTAACGGAACCTTTCCTGCAAGTATCAATCCGAGTGGCGAGATCACAGGAATCTGGACTACCGGTGTGTTCCACGGTACTGTGCTCCACGGCTTCCTGCGTGATGCGGATGGGATCATTACTGAATTTGACCTTCCGGACGCGGGCTTCAACCTCACCGCTCCTACAGGAATCAACCCGAGCGTCGAGATCACGGGACGCTGCAGAGACGCGCGCTTCATGTTTCGCGGCTTCGTGCGAACTGCCGACGGAACATTCACTACGTTCAATGCTCCGGGCGCCGGCTTCAACGGTACCTCCGCTGCAAGTATCAACCCAGCGGGGACAATCACGGGAGACTACCAGGACGAGAACTTCAGGGGCCACGGCTTCGTGCGTAATAAAGACGGAATCATCACTTCGTTCGACGCGGGCCCTAACTTTACCACTCCTATAAGCATCAACCCGAGCGGCGAAATTGCTGGATACTACTTTGATGTCAACTTCAGGGGCCACGGCTTCGTGCGCGATAAAGACGGAGCCATCAGTTCGTTCGACGTACTAGGCGCGGGCTCTAACGGAACCTTTCCTGCAAGCATCAACCCGAGGGGCGAGATCACGGGATCCTACTCTGACGCTAGCAACATAAGTCATGGCTTCCTGCGGGAACCCTGATATAGATGTCGAGAACAGCGATTATCACCAGCTATCTCAGTGTGAGATCGGTGGTGCGAAGAGACTCACTTGGCGACATTCGCAAACATCGAGATATTCGGCACCAGTTCCCCTGCAGCCTCACGTTCGTAGCTCAGGTCCTACTCCAGCCGGCTTCGGCCGGAATTGACCTGGGGCCCTCCACCCTTCCGGCGGCACTCAACCATCGCACGGCCGCGCGCTGAAAACACCTCTGTGTCGGCCAAGCTGCGGCTAATGGTACATTCTGCAGTGCGCGGCACGATCGGGATGCCCGCTGCCGCGATTTCCGGAGGCGTCCATGCGAGCATCTATGCTCTATCGAATCGCCGCTGTTCTTCTGCTGCTTTTCGCGGCAGGACACACGCTCGGCTTTCGCCAGTCGGATCCCACTTGGGGAGTTGATGCGCTTCTTGCGTCAATGCGGTCAATTCACTTTGATGTGCAGGGATTCAACCGCTCCTATTGGGACCTCTTTGAGGCTGCCGGATTCTCTGTCGGCGTGTTTTATCTGTTCGCGGCGATTTTGGCCTGGCAGCTAGGCGGCCTTCCGGCAGCAAGCTTGGCCCTCATGCGCGGCACTCTGTGGGCGTTCGCTGTTTGCTTTGCGGCTATCACGGTTGTGAGCTGGAGATATCTCTTTATCTTACCCATCGCCTTCTCAATCGTGATCACAGTCTGTTTGGCCGCGGCGGCATGGCTTTCAGCGAAGCAGGTCACGATCGCTCCGTCGCGATAAAACGACGGCAGATTCAACCCGCGTCCCCTATCAAACCGCGATATGGATTGAAATCAAGCGAGTTTCCGTGCTACCGTGACCACGGAGCTATGAAGACTAGCCACAGGACGCGCAGGGCGACCTCAAAGAGGCCCAGCGAGAGCTCAATGAGAATAGACCCCGAGCCTCGCCTGACGAATCGATTCGCGCGCGCAAGGAAGAGACCCGCAAGAGCGAGCTACAGAACGAGATTCAGGACGTGCTTTTATGTTTTTCGGTCATCCCGAGCGAAGTCGAGGGATCTCTCTTCAGCTGGTCACACCCCTGGGTTTTTAATCTACGGTTCCGCGATTAAAACTTCTTCTAAACCCCCTAAAATCAATGCTATATAATTTTCTAATAGGCGGTAAACGATACCCTGAGGCCAACGCCCACAGGTCCGTTGCAGCTGCGGTTCGGATAGGATAACGCGTGCCAATCGAACGCGAACAGCTCGAAGCCGATGTCCTCATCATCGGCGCAGGCCCCGGAGGCCTCGCGTGCGCCCTGCACCTTGCCAACCTGATTGAAAAGCACACCGCGTCGAGCAAGACTCCCGCGCTCTCCACCGAAAATATCTACGTGCTCGAGAAGGCCCGTGAGCTGGGCGCGCATCAGCTCTCCGGCGCGATCATGGATCCTCGCGGCATCGCCGAACTGGTACCCGATTTCCTGAAGTCCGCGCCGCTCGATACGCCCGTCACAGGCGACGCGGCCTACTACTTCACCGAATCCAGCGCACACAAGCTGCCGATCACGCCTCCGCCTCTCGCCAACCATGGAAACTACATTGTATCGCTCAACAAGATCGTGAAATGGCTCGGCGGCCTCGTTGAAAAAAAAGGCGTGAACGTCTTCACTCAATTCGCCGGCAGGGAACTGCTCTACGACAAAAATGGAATCGCCGGCGTCCTCACCGAAGACAAAGGCGTAGATAAGTTCGGGAAGCCGAAGGACAACTTCACGCCGGGTTACGAACTTCGCGCCAAAGTCACCGTGCTCGCCGAAGGCCCGCGCGGTTCATTGACCAAAGAACTCGTCAACCGGTTGAAGCTCGACGGGCTCAACCCGCAAGTCTACGGCATCGGAATCAAGGAACTCTGGGATGTGCAGCCGGGACGGATCGACACCGGATACGTGGCGCACACTCTCGGCTGGCCGCTCAGCTCTGATCTGTATGGCGGCGGCTGGATTTACGGCATGCAGAATAATCGCGTGTCGCTCGGTATGGTTGTCGCGCTCGAGTATCACGATCCGCTCTTCGATCCGCACGCCGCATTTCAGAAATTCAAGACGCATCCGTACGTTAAGAAAATTCTCGAAGGCGGCAAGCTCGTCCGCTACGGCGCAAAGACGGTTCCTTACGGCGGCTGGTATTCGATGCCAAAAAGTTTCATCGATGGCGGCCTGATCATCGGGGATTCCGCCAGCCTGCTGAATTCGCAGCGCCTCAAAGGCATTCACACTGCGATCAAGAGCGGCATGCTCGCCGCGGAAACAATCTATGAAGCGCTCTGCGCCGGCGATACCTCGGCCGCAAAACTCGCGGCCTACCAGCAAAAGCTCGATGAGAGCTGGGTCAAAAAGGAATTGTGGGCTGTGCGCAATTTCCACCAGGCGTTTCACAACGGCCTGTATCCTGGCTTGGTGCAGGCGGGACTGCAGTTCGTCAGCGGCGGACGCGGCCTCGTCGATCCAATGCATTCCGAGGCCGGTTACAAGGAATACCACAAGCTAAATCGCGATCGCACGCTAGTCGATCAATCGACGCGGTACAAAGGCGACGGCAAAATCACCTTCGATCGCCTAACGGACGTCTATCACTCCGGCACGCGCCATGAAGAAGACCAGCCCTGCCATCTCATCGTTCTCGATCCCAGTATTTGCGTTGACCGCTGCGTCCGCGAATACGGAAACCCATGCCAATATTTTTGCCCCGCCGCGGTTTACGAAATGGCGATCGAAAAAGATCAGCCCAAACTCAAAATTAATTTCTCGAACTGCGTCCACTGCAAGACCTGTGACATCGCCGACCCCTACCAGATCATCAATTGGGTCCCTCCCGAAGGCGGCGGTGGCCCCAACTACGAAGGCATGTAGACCGCACTCACGCCTCGCGATTTTAAAAATCGCGATAGGAAATTATCGCGGCGGCGGCGAAATTCGAAAAATCGTTTCCGATTGCACCGGTGTGCCGCGGCAAGTGGCGGGCTGATTTCGAAATGCGCTCAATTTATCAAGCATCAGAAACGCCGCTTTAAAATCCGAGCTTTCGAGCACGCTCAAATCACTCCAGAATCCATCCTTGCTGATCACTCCGTAAACAATCGCTCCAATGATCGGCGCCGCTCCCGCGGGTGCATTCGGATCGGGAAGAGCAGCAGTCTCGATCGCATCGCTCAGTTGTGCCGGTCTCATGTCCGCGCACCATTCACGCTGCGTCGCCTCCGTTGGAGCCGCGATCCATTTCGCTTCCGGCGGCGCGCTGGCCACATTCGCGATCTCGATCTGCATCACCGTTTCCGTTCCGGAGAGGCCTTTGATCGACCGCGGATACCAGTGATTGCCCCATTGCGCCCAATCCCCAAACAGATACTGAATGTGTAGCGTCGAATCGTATTGCACCAGCGGGAAGCCGGTCCTTGTGTCGAGGCAAAGCTCCTGCGTCAGATGCACGCCGCCGTTTCTGGCGCACACCACGTTGCGACCGCTCACCTGCGCGATCTCGATGCGAGTCCGTGAATCGAAGTGATAGACGACGCCGCGCGTAATCTCCATCGCCTTGTGCGTCCACCAATAACTGAACGAGGGGAAGGGAGCATTGCGCTTCGTCCACAGCGTATTGCCATTGGCGATCTCGGTTTGCTTCAGGTGCAGCAGTTCAGCATCCTCGCGCCACTTATCGGCAGACTGCCACGTCAACACGTAGCTGCCTCGCGCGGGCGGAACGCGTGGATCACCGCTGGGGTCATTGAAGGACAATGACGCGCGAAGGATAAAAGGTGCGCTGCCAATCGCGGTGAGGTTCGTCAGCTCGTGCGATTTCGCGACGAGCCTTTCGGTATCTGTTTCGTCGTCGACCGATGCGTCAGAGTTCCCCGTGCTCGGCAATGGTTCTGGCCGCCGCAGCGCGCGACGCGCGAACGAAGCGCCAGACGCGCCGTCCATTATTGTCGCGCGAGCGCGAACGTGACCGCCGCCGCCGTAGATTGTGGCCGCCGCGAGAAACGCCGCCAGTGTGGTTGCGAAGTGCATCGGAAGCGGCGCAAGACGCCGTGGCGCCGCGTGAATTATAGGGGCGGGAATTCAAAAGCGAAAGCACTGGGATAAATTCGTTCGGATGGGGCGCCGCAGTTGCGCCGGAGCTCGCAACGATCAGTTCTGGGTTTCGTCACTGCCGCCGCCGAAGGCACGTTTTAGGGCAGCCCAGAATCCGCCTTTCTTCTTTTGCGAAGAGCGCGGCGCAGAGGGGTTTCGGCTCGGCTCGCGGGCAGAGACCTGCTCGAGTTGCGGCGCTTCGACGCGGCCTTTGAACTGCCACTCCGGTTCCACATGGGCGATGCGCACTAGAAGAATCATGTCGGTGGAAGGTTCTCCGGGAGGAGCGGGTCCATTGGCGGAAAACGTAAGCGGCGGCATCACGGCTTTATAGATCGGAATCGAGAGGGCTGGCGCGTCCGGAACTTCGTTAGCTGGCGCCTGCGGATTGGGATGAATCTGGTTTGAGGCTGCGAGCTGGCGGATTTGAATCGCGGGGCCCGCGTTACTAGCTTCAGCAGGAGGCGGCGGCTCCGGCTGCGGCAGCACCGGCGGATTTGAAGCAACCTCGGGAACCGACGGCGGTTCCGGCTGCGGCTTCGACGTGAGGCCCATTTCAGGCGAGCGAGGAAGCGGCTGCGATGCCGGCGCCGAGTTGCGAGCTTGAAGCGAGACGCACTGGCAACTTCCGGCTACACCTGCAACCGGCAGAAGCTTGCCGGCTGCAAGAAAGAATTCGCCTGACTGCGGCACGATGAGGCCTTCGCCTGTGAACTGATGTTCGAGCCGAAGCGCGCCGCTCGTTGCGACGACGCAGAGCGAATCGCTCAAGTCGAGTCCTACGGTGAAATCGCGCGGCGCGCCGCCGATATCGATCGGCGTGGCGACGATGGTAGGCGTGAAGATCCGGAGTTGCGCAGCGGCGGGGAGTTGCACGCGCACGCGTCCGAAATTCAATGCCAGCGTGACGGCCGGTCCGGATTGAAGCAGGGTAAATTTCGCCGGTCCGCAGATATCGATCTCGCCTCCGCCGGCAAGGGTCATGCGGGCCTGACCTGAGTGGACGGTGATTACGCTGCCGTTCACAACGAACATGCTCGGCGCGCTCGTCGCAGTTCCGTTTGTTGCTGCGGAGCCGCCTTCGACCGAAACGTCATTGCCTTCGACGCGGCCAATTGCACCGGGAGGCGCTTGTTGAGCCTTAGTGGGCGTCAGCCAAGGAACGAGACAAGCGAGCAGCAGGAAAAGCAGCGACAGGCACCGGCGAGCGAATGAATACCCGGCGATTCTCTCGCGAGCGGATTGGAGATTAGCTGCCAACGGACGCGTTCCCGGTTCGCCTATACTATACAGCAGTGAATAACGCCACGAAATCTGCCTCAGCTGAAATGGCGCCGAATTCGAACGTCGCTTCCGCGATTGAGATGCCGAAACTCTCGCGATGGCGACGAATGCAAATTCCTGTGATTGCGTGGGCGGCGTATTGGTTGGTCAGGCTGCTTGGTCCGACGCTGCGCCTCGAAATTCTGGGAGTGCAAAACGCCGTGCAGATCCGAAATTCGGGCGAGCAGGCCATCGGCGCGTTCTGGCATCGCAGTATTTTCCCGGCGATCTGGATTTGGCGGAATCGCGGGATCGTGGTGATGAACACAGTGAACTTCGATGGGCAGTGGACGCGCCGCGTAATCGAGCGGCTTGGTTTCGGAACGGCGCAGGGAAGTTCGTCGCGCGGCGCGATTGAAGGACTGACGGTGATGGCGCAGCGGCTCGAGGAAGGGAATCATGTGGCGTTCACGATCGACGGGCCGCGCGGGCCGCGCTACGTAGCGAAGCCGGGACCTGTGATCCTGGCGCGTCGGACGGGAAAGCCGATATCCGTCTTTCACGTCGGGCTCAAGCGGGCGCATACGTTCAAGAAATCCTGGGATCTGTTTCAGATTCCCTATCCGTTTTCTCGCGCGGTGATGTTTGTGGCGCCGCCGATCTATGTACCGATCGACGCGGATAGCGAAGTGATTCATGCGAAGCAGCGAGAGATGCAAAGCGCGCTCGAGCACGTACGCGACGCGGCGGAATCATGGTTCAGTTTGAGTGCGGAGGAGCAGGATCGTTTGCGCGAAGAGTGGAGCGACCGGCGAAGCGTAGTAACGGCTCGGCCAGAGGAAAGCCAACCATCCAGTGCTGCGAGGCCGTGAATCGTTGAGCCATTGTTGCGGGTTCGGGCACGGCATGCCGTGCCCCTACTGAGGAAACGGCGACAGAACGATGTGGTGATACGCGCCAAGCATTGCGAGTTGTGGAGTGTTCTTACGTTGGCGCAGGCTGAAGCCTACGCTACTCAGGCTATTGCGTCAGGGTGTCGTGGCCTTCGCCTAGTTTTACCGGGACGGTGATCTTTTTTCCGTCGCGGATTAGGGCGAGGGTTACGGAGTCGCCTGGCCAGGCGCGATTCAGCAGGAGCGTCAAATCTGTTTGGCTCGCTAGTGGTTTGTCGTCCCAGGCTACGAGTACATCGCCTCCGGTGCGCAGTTCTTGCAGGCCCGCGACCATGGAGTGAGTGCCTCCGCGGATGCCTGCTTGCGCGGCCGGGCCGCCTGGGGTGACACGCTCGACGAGAATTCCCTGCGGCACGGAAAGGTGCAGTGCCTCTGCGAGACCCGGCCACAAGCCGCGGCCCTCGATGCCGAGTGTGGCGCGGCGGACGCGGCCGGTTTTGATGAGATCTTCGGCGACGCGGCGCGCGGTGTTTACAGGAATCGCAAAGCCGATTCCGGCTGTGGTGCCTGCGGGCGCATAAATCGCGCTGTTGATGCCGATTACTTCACCATGTGAATTGAGCAACGGCCCGCCTGAATTTCCCCGATTAATTGCTGCGTCCGTCTGAATCGCTTCGTCGATAAAAGTATTTTCGCCGGTTTGCACAGTGCGCCCGAGTGAGCTGACGACGCCGGTGGTAAGCGTGCTTTGAAATCCGAACGGATTGCCGATGGCGAGAACGCGCTGGCCGACGAGCAGATTGCGCGAATCGCCGAGCGGAAGCGTGGTGAGTTTGCGTCCCGCGGGATCAATTTTGACCAGCGCGAGATCATTGCGCGTGTCGACGCCGATGAGTTTGGCTTTGAAGCGGGAACGGTCGCCGAGAGTGACTTCAATGGTCTGCGCGCCTTGAATCACATGGTAGTTCGTGAGTATGTGGCCATCGGTGTCAATTACGAAACCTGAACCGGCGCCTTCCACCGGAACCGGATTGAAGAAGAAATCATATTCGACGGTGCGCGTGACCACGTTGGCGACGGCAGGCGAAGCTTGGCGGTAGATGCGGACATTTTCGGCTTCGAAAGCGTCGAGGGTGTTGTCGGATGGGGTGGCGTTGAGCCGAAGCGCATCGACCGAGCGCGGAGCCGGTTTGCCGTAGCGGGAGCCCAACCAATAGGCGCCGAGGCCGATGATCAGGCCGATGGCGAGGAGGCGGATGGCGCTTCGGTCATTTTTCCCGGTGGTCATAGATCAACCTTCCGTCGGATCAACCTTCAGCTCGTTATTCAATTGAGCCCTCAGCCGCGCGCGAATGACGAATCATCTCATATATTTTTGGCTCGAAGCGAGAGGTCTCGAAATTAGTACGCAGAACGAATGTCGAAAGTTTCTTCAGGACGCTGACAAGTGCTTGAGATGCTCGACCAAGTTCTTCACTTGCCGCTCGGTTTCTTCCATTGAGCCTGAACAATCGATAACTTCGTCGGCGAGCTGGCGCTTTTCTTCCGCGGGCATTTGCGAGGAGATGCGAAGCTGGGCTTGCTCGCGTGTGAGGCCGCGCGCGATGAGGCGCTCCATCTGTTGCTGGGGAGTGCACCAGCAGACGATCAAGTTATCGAGCTGTTTGTGGAAGCCGGATTCGACGATGAGTGCGGCTTCGACGACGGCGAATTCCGGGCCGCCGGGGCGATCGAGGGCTGCGAACCATTTGAGGACGACATCGAGGATGCGCGGGTGGAGAATCTGGTTGAGGCGGGCGCGTTTCGCGGCGTCAGCGAAAACGATGGCACCGAGTTTGGAGCGATCGATGGCATCGCCGTGGCCGAGGATGGACTTGCCGAACTCGCGCACGACTTCGTCATAGGCGGATTGACCGGGCTCGAGCAGCTCGTGGCCTAGCGGATCCATTTCCAGGACCATGCAATCGTGGTCGCGGAGCAGGGAGGCGACGGTGGATTTGCCGGAGGCGATGCCGCCGGTGAGTCCGACTTTAAGCATATCCGTGCGCGCGTCGCAGCATTTCGTTCAGCTGCGGGCTGCCGCTGAGATTCGGGCGCCGCGTCGCAGGCGGGCAGCTCGCACCGTGTTGCTCATGAGCATGGCGATGGTGAGCGGACCGACGCCGCCGGGAACGGGCGTCATGGCTCCTGCGATATTGGCAACGTCGGGATGAACGTCACCCACGACAGCGGAGCCTTTCGCGCGGAACGACGCGAGACGCTCCGGGAGATGCCCGAATACGCTTTCAGCTTGCGCTGCGTCGGTGATGCGATTGATACCGACGTCAATTACAGTGGCGCCGGGGCGAATGTAGTCTGGAGTGACCATGGCGGTGCGTCCCATGGCGGCGATTACGATATCGGCGCGGCAGACCGTCTCCGGAAGGTTACGCGTTTTCGAATGGCAGACGGTGACGGTGGCGTTCGCGTGCATGAGAAGCAGCGCTATGGGTTTGCCGACGATGTCACTGCGGCCGAGGACGGCGGCATTCGCGCCTTCGATCGGAATTTCGCTGCGGCGCAGGATTTCCATCACGCCGAGTGGCGTGCAGGCGACGAGATTGGGGCGTCCGGCGACGAGGCGGCCGACGTTGATGGGATGGAAGCCGTCGACGTCCTTGGCGGGGTCGACTGCTTCGAGGATTTTCTTTGCGTCGATTTGCGCGGGAAGCGGCAACTGGACGAGAATGCCGTCGACGTCGTCGCGGCGATTCAGATCTTCGACGATGGCGAGCAGTTCGCTGGTGCTGATTGTGGCTGGCGGGGTGATGTTGAAACCGGCGAGGCCGAGTTTTTCGGTGGCGGCGATTTTGCTGGAGACGTAGATTTTGGAGGCGGGGTTTTCACCGACGAGGACGGCGGCGAGGCCGGGACGGATTCCGGCGTCGCGGAGGGCGGAGATTTCGCTCGCGAGTTCCGAGTAGATTTGATCGCGGATGGCGTTGCCGTTGAGGATGCGAGCGGGCAATCTGGCTCCCTGTCTGACTTATTTAGCTGCGGAAGGGCCATGATAGCACACGAGTTTGAGACGATGGTTTGCGTGCGCCAAAGCGCGGATGATCAGGGCGAAGAGATATAAGATGGTGTGCCGTAGGATTTTCAAGGAGATTGGAGATGTTTGGCGAAGGCAGCGAGCGGAAGATTCAGGAACGGGCGATGCGGAAGGTGGGACGATTGCCTCCGGGGCAATCGTTGACGCTGAAGTGGCCTGTGCTGCACGAAGGGAGTGTGCCGCGATTCGATCCGTCGCGATGGGATTTTCAGGTGACGGGGCGCGTGAATAAGCCGCTGCGACTGAACTGGGATGAATTTACGCGGCTGCCAATGAGGCAGGTGACGGCGGATATGCATTGCGTGACGCGCTGGAGCCGGTTTGACGTGCGATGGGAAGGCGTGCCGTTTACGGAAGTGATGAAACTGATTGATGCGAAGCCGGAAGCGAAATACGTGATGGTGCTGGCCGAGCAGGGTTATACGGCGAATGTGCCGCTCGAGAATTTGATGCATCCCACGACGCTTTTTGCGTTGAAGCACAATGGCGAGCCGTTGCCGGCGGAGCACGGGTATCCGGTGCGGCTGGTGGTGCCGGAGTTGTATGCATGGAAGAGCGTGAAGTGGGTGCGGGGATTGGAATTTATGGAGAAGGATGCGCCGGGATTTTGGGAGCAGAATGGGTATCACATTTACGGCGATCCGTTTAAAGAGCAGAGATTTGATACGGACTGACCCGGCGAGTTTTAAGTGATAGGTGACGAGTGATGAGTGATGAGCGGCAACTGAAGAGTGAAGACGAGGCTGAATTCTTTGCACTGGCCGAGCGGCTTTGCGAAAGTGCTGATCCTGTCGAACGACTGCGGATCAAAGAGGAGCTGGCGCGCCGCACCTTTGGGTGTTAGAGCTAGTCCGAAGCCCCGCCGCTCTACAAAGAAACCTTTTCATTTCAGCCAAAGTGTGTAACTTCTCTCCGGGCGTTGCGTAAAGCTTATGGGGAGGAGAACCTATGAAAACATTTGTGCGAATAGTAGTGCTGTGCTTTTTGGTGCCGGCCGGAGTCGCGCTGGCTCAGGACAAACCGGCGCAGGAGAAGCCTGCGGTGACGGCGGAGAATCCGCTGACCAGCTGGAACAAGATAGCCTACACGCGGGTGAAGGGCATTCTGGTGCGGTCGGCTGAAAAGATGCCGGAGGAGAATTACAGCTTTAAGCCCGTCGACACGGTGCGCAGCTATGGCCAGATCGTAGGACACGTGGCTGATGCGCAGTACCTGTTCTGTTCCCTGGCGCTCGGCGAGAAAAACCCTGGTCTTGACATCGAGCACACCAAAACCTCGAAAGCCGATCTCGTCGCGGCGCTGAATACTGCGTTCGCTTATTGCGACAAGGCCTACGACAGCATGACGGACGCTTCCGCGGTGCAGACTATCAAGCTGTTTGGAAACGACGCACCGCGGATGAGTGCGCTGATCGTCAACAACATGCATAACATGGAGCACTACGGCAATCTGGTCACCTATATGCGCATCAAGGGCATTGTGCCGCCGAGCAGCGAGCAACCGCCGCCAGCGAAGAAGTAAGCAAAAAGTGTGGCGCGTACGCGAAAAAGAGAGGCCTCACGTCGGGCCGTGCGAGAGGCTCGCACGGCCGGGACGTGATCTACGGATGCGTGCTTAGGTTGCGGTTAAGTCGAGGCGTCAAGTTACCCCTGCAAACCTAATAGATGTCGTATTGCTCCCAGTGCAGAGTTGGGTCGGCCTGGATGATGATGCTCTTTTTGGTCCAGCGCTCGAGCTCTTCGATTAGCGAGGATTCGCGCGTTTTCAGGGCCTTCGCGATTTCCGGATGAAGGCGCAACGTCAGGCTGCCTGAGTCCACGTCCGGGGCCATCTTGCGCGCTTCGGCTTGAATTTCGTAGCAGAGCGTGGGGATGGATTTCACCATGCCTGAGCCGGTGCAGTAGGGGCAGGGCTGGCAGAGGGTGCGCTCGAGAGCCTGCTTGGTGCGCTTTCTCGTGATGGCGACGAGGCCGAATTCGTTGAAGCGCAGAACTTTTGAGGGAGCGCGGTCGGCGCGAAGGGCATCTTCGAGAGCGGCCATCACTTTTTCGCGATTGCGGCGCTCTTCCATGTCGATGAAGTCGATGATGATGATGCCGCCGAGATCGCGGAGGCGCATCTGGCGGACGACTTCTTTCACGGCTTCGAGGTTGGTGCGGACGATAGTGTCCTCGAGGCGATTCGAGCCTTTGCCGACGAATTTGCCGGTGTTGACGTCGATGGCGACGAGAGCTTCGGTGTGGTTGATGACGATGTAGCCGCCAGATTTCAGCCAGACCTTCGGCCGCAAACCCTTGTCGATTTCCTGCTGGATGCCGAATTCTTCGAAGACCGGCGTTTCTTTGGTGTATAGCTTGACGCGATTCACGAGCGCGGGTTGGAAGCGGCTCATGAACTCGACGACCTTCGCGAACTCTTCTTCCGAGTCGACCCAGATGGCGCCGAAATCCGGAGTCATGTAATCGCGGAGGATGCGTTCGACGAGATTCAGATCGCGATGGAGGAGCGACGGGGCTTTGCGCTGCTCGGAGCGCGACTTGATTTCCTGCCACGTACGCATCAGGAATTCGACGTCGGTCTTTACTTCTTCGGCTGTGGCGCTGGCCGCGGCGGTGCGAACGATGAATCCTCCGCCACCCTGACCCTTGGCTTCGTTGACGAGATGGCGCAGACGGGCGCGATCTTCGGCCGAAGCGATTTTGCGCGAGACGCCGGTGTGATCGAGCGTCGGCATGTAGACGAGATAGCGGCCGGGAAGAGCGACGTGGCTCGTGATGCGCGCGCCTTTCTTGCCGAGAGGCTCCTTAGCGATCTGGACGATGATCTCCTGGCCCTGCTTCAGCATGTCGGAAATTAGCTGCGTGCGTCGCGGGGCCGTGCGGTGGCCGTGGCTATGGCCTCCGGGGCCTTGATGCGGACGGCGGCCGCGTTCGGGACGTCCGCCGCGATCATGACGGCCACCGCGGTCGCGTCCTCCACGGCGCGGCGAGGGGTGCTGCATGCGCGAACGGTAATCATTCTGGACGCGAGCGTTCCAGGGCTGCTTTTCCTGCGGCGGCTGATTTTCGGACGTCGCCGGGTAGCTATTTCCGGGTGATCCGGCTTCTGCGGCAGGATCGGAAGCTTCGTTTCCGGAATTTTCAAGCTCGGAGGGAGACGCCTGGAACCCTTCCGATCCGGCTTGCTGGGCTTCGACTTCGGCATGCGCTGCCGCGTGGGCTTCGTCGGCTTCGGCATCGAGGTCGGATTCCTGCTCGTCGTCTTCGTCGAGTTCGTGCTCTTCGACGTCAATCACGGTATCTTCGACCGCGTCTCCGACCCCCTCTTCTTCGTCGATCGCGCGGAGGCCACCGAACGGCGCAATGTGATCCTCTTCAGTGCGGAGCGCGGCTGCTTCACTTTGCGCTTCGGCAACGTGCTCGGTGAGAGCGGCGGTTTCTTCTTCCGTAAGTTCATGATGCGCGGCTTCGAGAGGATAGGCGAGAGGTTCGGCTTCCGCTTCGGCTTCGAAGTGGGCGATTTCTGTCTCGGCGTCATCGCGAGCAGCGAAAGTCTCGTGCGCTTCGTAGCTGGCATCCGCGCCTGATTCGGCTCGCTCGGAAGCGGAGGCATTCGGCTGCGAAGGCTGTTCAGTATTGCCTTCAGTGGCAGGTTCGTCGTGAACGGGTTCGCGAGTCTTCCACTTCGCGATTGTCTCGCCCGGCAGCGGCTCGAAGCCTGTTGAGGACGAGTGAGACGGTGTTGAGTAAGACGACGCTGAGCGAGATGGCGCAGGTGAAGAATAAGACGCCGAGTGCGATGGCGCTGAAGCCTGCTCGGAGGCTTGCTCCGATTGAACGGAGTCAGACGGTGGCGCAGGTGAAAGCGAGTCGCGAGTGGGCTCGGGCGCGAAACTTGCAGGCGTCAGCGGCGGAGCCGATTCCGGCGGAGCCACGACCGGGGCCGAAGCAGGCGCTTTGTATTTTGCCAATGACTCGCCGGGAAGGATCGTTGGAACATAACCGTCCGGCGGTGGTGCGGACTCTGTGGAAGGATCCTCGTAGGGGCGGTGCGACGCATATTTCGACTGAGGCAATTCGCGGCCATAGCGGCGATCGCCACCGCGCCCACCTCCACCACCACCTCCTCGATTCGGACGGCCACCACGGCGGCCGCCGCCACGTCCACCGCGAAAATCGCGACCGCCTCCTCGATTTGGGCGGCCTTCATGGCGATTCTCATAGCGAGGCCGATTTGCGGCAGGCGGATTGTAGCTCGGAGCTACGTTGCCCGATGGGGCGTGCGCGTCCGGGGCTTCGGCGGATTCGTCGTGGGCAGCGGCATGCTGCGCAGGCGCAGACTCGCTCGAAGGTGGCGGCGCTGATTCCACATCCAGTGGCTCGAGTGCCGGCGTGGACGGAGCGGCAGTGCTGAACACTTGGCCGCCCTGGTCCTGCATCTTCTGAACTTTTTCCTCAGCGGTAGTTACGATGTGGTCGAATTCTTCGAGGTCTTCGAGGAAGTCGCTGACGTAGAGGAAAGCGTCGCTATCGAGTCCGATTTCGACGAAGGCCGATTGCATGCCGGGCAGCACGCGTGTGACACGGCCCTTGTAGATGCTTCCAACTAACGCAAATTCTTTTTCCCGCTCGACATAAAATTCACAAAGCTGTCCTTCTTCCAAAATGGCGACCCGTGTCTCGTGGGGGTTCGCCGAGATAACCATTTCCTTCGACATGAAAACTCCTCAATGAGCATCGAGTGGGGACGGTCGCGCCGGCAGGCACAGCGAGCACACGGGCTCGGCCAGCTTGGCGCAAGGATGGATTTAGTTGTGACCATGACAGGCCGCCCAGGACGGACGTGCCGTGTGGATGGATAACTACCGTCTTCACCCGATGCAATCCTAAAGTAAATTCGAAATCCGGCTGTCAAACGTGCGTGCAGTCCGGGTACTTCTTCAAATCAAATTCAACCAGGCCTCAATTGACGAAACGCCGCATCCGGACGTTCATCACCAGGCCCAAAGCCAAAAAAACAAAGGCGGTAGACGATCCGCCATAACTCATCAGTGGCAACGGAATGCCGGTGACGGGCATATAGCCGATCACCATCGAGGCGTTCACCAGGACGTGGAAGCCCAAGATTGCGGTGACGCCCATAACCACAAACATCCCGGCCCGATCTTTCGCCTTCTGCGCATTATCCACAAGCCGCAGAATCAAGCCCAGATACAGCAATAAAACAACGCAAACTCCAATGAAGCCTTGTTCCTCAGCCAGCGCCGCCAAGATAAAATCCGAATAACGCACCGGCACGAAGCCCAACTGATTCTGGCTCCCCTTGCCGAAGCCCTTGCCCCAGAATCCGCCGGAGCCGACCGCAATTTCCGACTGCAGAATCTGGTAACCAGCGCCGCGTGGATTCTCCTCTGGATGGAGGAAAGTTTCAATACGCTGTTGCTGATAAGGCTTCAGGTGACGCCGCATGTTCCATCCAACCGGAATCATCAGCGCCACTAGTACCGCACCCACTGCCAAATGTTTCCATTCGATGCCAGCGAGAGACGCTCCTACTACTGCGACCGGCACCAGAACCATCGCTGTGCCCAGATCGGGCTGAATCAAAATCAGGCCCACGGGTACGCCGGTTAGTAATGCTACTTTCACCAAATCGGTGAGCGTAAGCCGGTCCGTGCGCACCTCCGCAAAGAAGCGCGCCAATACTATGATTATAATCAACTTCATTAGTTCTGACACTTGCAAATTCACGCCACCCCCCAACGCCACCCATCTGCGGGCGCCGAAGCGGGAATGGCCGATAGCCAGCACAACGAGCAGAGTTGCAAGGCCGAACATGTAAAGCGCGGGAGCCTGGTCCATCAAGGTGTGGTAGTCGATCCGCGAAATCAGGAACATACCCACTACACCGATGCCGATCCAGGTGAGCTGTCTCCATTGCAGGCCGGCCATGTTGGCGGCCGCGTGCGTGGAGGAGTAAATCTCGAGAACGCCAATGGTGCTGATCGCGGCAACGATGGCGAGCAGGGCCCAGTCGAAGTCTTGAGTGCGCGGACGGTCTTTCATAAGTTCAAACGTTTCGCTGGCATCATTTCAATTCTTTCACCGGCTTGCTCCACCGACGGTTGCGACCAGCGGGCGCACCGGGGCAGGAGGCGGCGGAGTTACGCCGGCGGTCTGCTGCGTGCCGGCATTCTTCTTGTCGTAGAAGGCTTTCACTACGTCGCGGACTACCGGACCTGCCGCTTCGCCGCCGTGCTCCATCGTATTTTGAACGATGGCTGCGACGACGATTTCCGGATTTCTGCGCGGAGCGAATCCCACGAACCAGCCGTCCATTTTCTTGTTCCCGATGCGATTGGCTGCGTTGTAGCTCATCAGCTGGGCGGTGCCGGATTTTCCGCAGAGATCAATGTTCTGCAAGCGCAAGTGGTAACCGGTGCCGCCTCCTTCGTTGACGACGCCATACAATCCTTGCGTGACCTGTTCGACCGCATTCTCGGAGAGAGGGAACTGGGTGGTTTTCAGGTCCGGCATATTTTTCAAGAAGTGAGGCTGCACGAGCATCCCGGCGCTAGCGACGGCCGCCGCCATGCGCGCTAGTTGAATAGGCGTGACGGTGACGGCGCCCTGTCCGACCGAGACGGAAATTGTTTCGCCCGCGTACCATTTGTGATGGAACACGCGCTCGACCCACTCCTCAGAAGGCATATTCCCCGTTTCCTCGCCGGGTAAATCAACGCCCGTTCTACGGCCGAGCCCCAGGCCCGCTGCGTAATCGTGGATGCGATCGATGCCGAGCTGTTTGCCGATGGTATAGAAAAACACGTCGCAGGAATCGACGATCGCTTTATGGAGATCGACCGAGCCGTGTCCCTGTGGCCGCCAGCAATGGAATGTGCGGCCGTAGAAATTCGCAAAGCCTGGGCAATACACCGTGGTGCTTTCGGGCACAGCTTTTGAATCGAGCATCGCCGCAGCCATCACGATTTTGAAGACTGAGCCTGGCGCGAGCTGTCCTTGAATGGCGCGATTCAGCAGCGGGGTTTCTTTGTCGGTATTGAGCTTCGCCCATTCTTCTGAGGGAATTCGAACGGCGAAATCATTGGGATCAAATGTGGGACGGCTGACCATGGCCAAAATTTCGCCCGTGCGGGCGTCCATCGCAACGACGGCTCCTTCCTTGTCCTGCATGTCGTGTTCGGCGATGGCTTGCAAATCGTAATCGATCGTCAACTGAATCGGCTTGCCGGGAATGGCTTCGACGTTGTCGAGAGTGCGCATCGCTTTGCCGACGCTGTTCACAACCACGCGGCGCATGCCGTCCGTGCCTTCCAGGGTTTCGTTGTACTGGCGCTCGAGGCCCGCCTTGCCGACGATGTCGCCGGGGCGGTAGTGGCCGTCGCTCTGGTCCATCTGCTGCGGCGACACTTCACCGACGTAGCCGATCGTATTGGCCAGCATTTCACCGTGGGGATAGCGGCGGCGCTGCACCATCAATAATTCGAGGACGGGAATATCGGCGCGATGCGATTCGACGAAGGCGATGTCCGCAAGACTTGCTGCCGGTTTGATGACAACGGGCTGGAATTTCGGCTCGTTTTTCGACGCGTCCAGAGTCTGCTGAATATCCTGCCGGCTGATTCCGAGGCCGTCAATGATTTGAGGGATGCTCTTCTCGATGGCCTTCATGTCTTCGCGAAGCAGCAGGATGCTGAAGGAAGGATAGCTATCCACGAGCACGCGGCCTTCGCGATCGAGCATCGCACCACGAGGCGCGATAATCGGGATGGAGCGCACTCGATTGCGTTCGGCGAGGTCGGCGAAATGTCCGGACTGGACGACTTGCAGCTTCCAAAAACCAACTAACAATAGCACCACAAAAACTACCGAAGCGTAGGAGACGAGCGCCAGCCGTTCCTGGGGGACCTTCTGATCGTTAACATTCCACGACGGCAATGGAACTCCTGCGCGGGGGTCTTACTTGGCCGGAATGCAATCGGCCCTGATGCGCCCTGACACAAAACCGGGCGGAACCCGAAGCGGCATTCAAAACTAACACCGGCAAAGTGCGCCCGCAAGCCAGCTATGTCCTTTCGGTCAATGTATTGTGCCTAAAATCGAAGGCGGAAGGTAGCTGGCCCGAGGGACAGGAGCGGTGGAAAAGGCGCTATTGCCTTCTGCGCAGACGATCGAGAAGGGCGAAGAGGACAACGCCTACTCCGGCCGTAACGACAGAATCAAGCAAAAGGCGGAGTGTGAACATCGGCATGTTATGGGCCAGCAAGGCGCGTTCGGTGATGGCCAGCACCACCTGATGGAAATGGAAGAGGATAAATATCAGCCCGAAGCGGCTGACTGGATGCTCCGTATCGATTCGCGCGCCGACGGAGGAAGCGACATAGCCGACACACGTCTTTGCGATGCCGTACATGCCGATCGGATTGTCGTGGCTTAGCGCGTCCTGTGCGATGCCGATGGCGGCGCCGAGGAACATGCCGCTTACCGGATTGCGGCGGCTCACGCCAAAATAGATCGTGACCAGCAGAGGCAGATCGACCAGTTCTGCGAAGCGACCATATTTGTGAAGAAACGCCTGCAAAACGAGCGCGAGAAAACAGACGAGGGGAACGGCGCCGCTATAATATTTGTGAACCTCGATATTCGATTCCGATCGGGCGCCGGCGCTCAGCATGGTGTCCATGTTAATTATGCGCGTGAGGGGCGGCTGCTGGCTGACTGTTCGCAGCGGCGGGGTTTGGCGCGGGCGATTCTTCCGTCTTTTTCGGCGTTAATTCCTGCAGGGTGAGTAGAATGAGAACATCTTCAAGCCGATCGAGCCTTGCCGCCGGAGCAATCGAAATCACCTGAAATGGCGTTGCGGCTTTGGCGCTTTCAACTTTCCCTATGGGCAAATCTTTGGGGAAAATGTGATCTTCGCCGGAGGTGAGGATCTTGTCGCCGACCTGCACTTTTTCGTCGTTGACGATGTAGTC
>Ga0209525_1000100_pt1 | contig 27341 bp, 22 predicted proteins | sample JacPin_JW_Ref_O1_FD_187958 | JGI IMG/M metagenome (GOLD analysis project Ga0209525, IMG submission 187958) | Forest soil microbial communities from Algoma, Ontario, Canada - Jack Pine, Ontario site 1_JW_Ref_O1 (SPAdes) (version 2) | ecosystem: Environmental > Terrestrial > Soil > Boreal... | reverse complement strand
AATAGCATGACGTAGATTCCTTTGATAGCAGCCGCCGCAAAAATCAGCCTGCCAATGAGATATTCAAGCTCAGAAATTGTAGTGTGAATCTTACGGAACTCTCGCATCGACAAATTCCTGCTCGTGTAGGGTTCGCCGCTGGAGGGCGATACGAGCAATAACCTGTCGAACTGCCGCTTGCAGTTTACAACCCCGCCCCGGTTCCAGCGCTCCAGAGCGTGAATGCCAAACACTGAGAAAACGGAAGTAATTACCCTCCGAGAGTCTGGCAAGAGTTGTTGTACGCTCGAAAAGCTAGGTTGTCAAGAAGAGGTGTTAGGCGGAAGTGATAAGGGATTCCTCGTGATACAATTCGCGAAGCGAGGCGCACAATGAATTTCTGTGAATTTTGCTCCGCATCCGTCGATTACGGCTACATCTGCTACGCCTGCCGCCAAAGTGTGGGGTGCCCGGACAAAAACAATTTGTGCGACAACTGCAAAAAATTCGTCGCCAGACGCATAGCGGAAGTGGAGAACGAGGCTCGCGAGACTTCAACGAAAATTCCGGGTTGGCTTCGAAGAGCGGGATAGCGGAATTAGCGCAATGGCCCGTTTGTCGAAAGCGGCAAAGAAATAAACATTCTCTACCCACGCCTGTACACAAAGTCCTCAAACTCCCCGAATAACCCAAATAAACCAAATCCACCCAAATCTAACTCACTGATTTCAGGGCACGGAGTAAATCTGACTATTCGCGGACGAAAAAAATGCCCCCCACTACGCCTTCGCCTAGAGTGTAAACGCACCGGGGATTGCTCCCGTCAATACCCACTGTCCAAAGCTCCCACTGCTTGTTTGTCCCGTTCTGGACGACGAAAGCCAGAGAATTCGAGTTAGACCAGGTGACCAAGCCTAGCTGAAATTGTCGATTCGGAAGCTTGGCAGACGGGAGCGCCACTTCGCGGGTCATGCTTTCCAGGTTAAGAATCTCGACCCCCCGGTTGGTTAGTACGCACATTCGCTTTCCATCCGGTGAGTAGGCGACAGCTCTGACTCCATCGCTTTCTGTAAGAGTTACCTTCGGTGAGGTGCCGTCAGGCCGAATCCTTATTAGGGTCGCAACAGCCGTCCCAGCTTGATACCGGACCTGCAAAAAGGAAATCTCCTTAGAATCGGGGGACCATATAGGGAAGCCGTGCTGCGACCGGTCCTCTCCCGACGTAATATATTTGGCGGCTCCGGTCGTGAAATTCTTCAGGTATATGCGGTATCGCCAAGGGGCCGATTTCGGTGCCGCCCCGAAGACGATTTGAGTTCCGTCAGGAGACTCAACGCCCCTACCAGGCAGTTCGTCTCCGGTATCAACCAATTCCCATTTCTTGTTCTTGGGATAAAAGAGGTAGAGGTGGTCAGCAATGCCACGGCCAGTCGCCTCATGCACCACTACTGTCATCCTGCCGCTTAGGGTGGTGCCAGAAGCATAGAGATAGCTCTTACCCGGCTCGGCGGTCAATAATGGGCGGAGGTCCGACCCATCTGTGCCGATTGTGAATATCGAGTCGGAGAACGGGCTTCGCCCGAGTACCGAAAATAGCAGTCTCTCATCTGTTCTACGGGAGCCAACCAAACCCGAATTGACCAAAAGCGCCGCCACGAGTATGGCAAGCATTTTAAGCCTACGGACCCGTGTCAGCCACGCAGTCATCGCAAACAAGGTTCTCATAGGGAGGCGGGAAAATCTTGATGCCAATGAGCGGCGGGGAAAAACAAAACGGGCATGCACTTTGACCCCAATCAAAATTGAAGTTCCAGGTCGCATTCGTGACCGCATTCGGAGCGTCAAGGATGCCGAACGCATTGGTGAACCCCGATACCTCGGTCTGAGTGCCCGGTCCTGGGGGGCTTAAAACGGTCACCAACGCCCCGCTAACAAACACTCCCGGAACGCCCGCGCCCGTGCACGGCTGATTAAAAGCGCTAGGAATCAAGTCAGTGACGACTCGGAAGCCAGATGTGGGTACTGCGCCAGGCCCGCAACCATAGAGGAGTTGAACGAGGGCCAAGCCCAATACGACGGCTGCGTATTTGGTACCCTTGCTGTTTGCCATTAGACCCCTCGCTGTCTCAGCTAATCAAGGTTGAGACCGTCAGATGAACCATGTCGATGGCTCGAATGACATTGTTCATCGTGTCGCTGATATACATGGTCCCGTTCGCTATCACTAAGTCCGAAGGGCAGGCAAATTCCGCTTGAGATAACGAGCCGTTCACTAGCCCCCCTATTTTCGAGCCCGCGTAGGTGGTCACAACTCCAGCTAGACTAATTCTCCGGATAGAATTATTCATCATGTCAACAACATAGAGGTAGCTGTCGGCGGGATTGAACACGACGCTTGTGGGCCAGTCAAAAGACGCGGCTGTCCCAGTACCGTTCGCATATCCCGGCTGCCCGGAGCCAGCGAAAGTGGTGACGTTTCCAGACGTGTCGATTTTTCGTATGACGTGATTATCCATATCGGCAACGTATAAATTCCCAGCAGTATCCTGAGTGATTTTGCCGGGGCAATCGAATTTGGCCTGGGCCTTAGGGCCGTTTACCAGCCCCGGAGTTCCGGTTCCAGCGTAGGTTGTCACAGCGCCATTTGACCAAAGCCTAATTGCGTTGTTCATTGCATCGGCTATGTAAAGGGAGACTTGCCCGGCAGGGGCGTTGAGCATCCCCCCGGGCCAATTAAATTCCGAAGAAGTACTGGAGCCATTAACGAAACCCTGCGTGCCGTTGCCAGCGACCGTAGATACAAAATCTTGAACGCACTTAGGAGAGTGGATTACGGCCTCACGAGTAACTTGATTTTGCGAGTCTGCGATATACACCGCGTTAACCGTGAGGAGCGGCGGCCCACAGGTTGGATAGAGTGGATTCGGCATTGTTCCGGATAGAATACTGATGCCAGTAGGATGGTGAAACTCTGCGTTCGCTGCCGGTGAGGCGTTCACGTACCCCGCTGTCCCATTACCCGCAATGGTGGTAAGTTTCCCGCCACTGAAAACCCTAATGACATTGTTACCCGTGTCGGCGATATAGAGACCAATCGTTCCGATTGCCAGCCCGACCGGATTCTTCAGGGTGTGATAGTTGTAGGTGGGGTAGGCTCGCTGGTCGTTGATGATAACCTGGGCTTCTAACGTCCGTTGGGTTAGGAACAAAAGGATTACAACGATGAATACAACGTAGCCAATGCGGGACGGGTGTCGCATAACGCCTCCAGCGAAATATCAACTCGCGCGTCCGACTTGCCTTGACCTGGCCTTCTGAACCGACACACCTTTACTCACATTGACAGCGCCAAGTGCCGGTCGGCGAAGCCGAGCATTGCAAAAACTAGAAAGTTGTTGGGTTGTTTTCTTATAGTTGTCGAAATTGATGTCGGTAACCGCGCAGAGTGTGGGGCCTATTATTGCTGAAGTCAAGCGAAATTATGTGCTTTCAGGGTACGGTACCAGATATAAACCCCAAGAGCGGCCAGACTGCCCTGACGAACAATCTGTTTACGTAACTGGTAGGGAACAGGCGAGCGCGACATCGAAGTAAATTTTCTCGCAGGAGGACGCCGTAATTCCATCAAACGAAGCGACCGCACTCCATGGTTCTGCTGGCCGCTGTTTATATTCCTGAATCGCTGAGAACGTGTAGGACAAAACCTGCGCCGAGACGTTCGACCCACTCACCGATGGAGACACCAACGTAGACGGACCCCGTGAATTGGGGTCCCAGTGGTCGTGGGGATGAAATGCGCGTTCAGCCAGTGTGTTGCATTCGCTGGTCCGTGAGACAAAAGGCACCGAATCATTGAGAAAAATCTCGATTCTGACTACAAACTTTCTGCGCAGCAGGCTCCCCGAGCAGAAAAATCTCGCTTGCGGCAATTAATGCGGTTCGATTCACGATTATCATTGGCACGCCCCTCTTACCCCATCAGATGTAGAAGCGGCGCTCTTGGTACACAAATGGTACGCAAAAGCACCCACAACACCCCAAAATGACCCCTATTCTCCAAATCAGCCCAAATGTAACCTATTGATTCTAAACGGATGGAGTGGTGAGAATCCAAGCCACAGACCGATGCTCTACCAGCTGAGCTACGCTCACCACCGTGATGAATCGTCAATACAGAGGCCCTAGAGTTGCTATCTATCTTTCTTGTCCAACCCTAGTGGTACACAAACGGGTACGCAAAATTACCGGCGTTTCCGACTACGGCGCTTGGCTGATTATGCGTAACCACGTAGCAGATTCGGAACGCCCCCAAGGCTATTTCCCAGCAGCAGTCGCGACAGCCTCCGGCCCAAAACGCGGAAGGGCTTCGAGACGTTGTAGCAGGGAGGTATAGTGATTTAAGGTCCGTACCGCATCCTCATATAAATCGAGGAATGAATATTCTGCGGATACGGGCATTGTGCCAAAACCCTTGGTCCATCCCTTCTGCTGCCCAGTTGCTTCGTCAATAATTGGAGTCACGGCCCGGCTTTCAAGGTGTGTGTAAAAACCGGGGTCATCTACCGAGGGCGTAATTCGATGAACGAGTTTGTGTTCATAGTCTAAGAGTCGCTTTCCGTTTTCTATATTGAGAAACTCATCGAGGATTTTCTGAACTTCCTGATATTCGGCATCTGTAAGGGAAGCGAGGTTGGGATTCCCGGCCTTGTCTGCGAAGCCTTTCAGGATTCTGCTCCAGGTGACATCGCGCTCCCAATTCGGCTTGTTCCGGTCGAGCTTGGGAATTAGCGATGCGCCGAGTCTTTCAAAAATCAACCGTGCCGCAAGTTCGCTCACCTTGCCCAGGAAAATTGATGCAAGGTCAAACTTTTCCATTTTGTCCAAATGAAGATGCCAAATGACGTTCTGGGCCTCACTTCCCTCAACGACCATTTGTTGTACGTCGTGATGCGCCATTGATTTCGCAAGAAGGGATTTTACACGTAGAAGCGTGTGCGCAATCTCAATCCACATCGCTCGTGTGTTGGTCCGGTCTTCATAGTTACCAAAAAAAAGTTCATGGCTTCGAAAAGTCTGTTTTACTGGTCGATTAAATTGAGAAACGTCCGGCAGCGAAAGCCAATACTTCCCCCAGAGTGTCTCCATTTCAGCGTTAGCCAGTAGGTATTGCGCAATGAATTCAGGTCCACCCGGTTCACGGATGTCGGTGAATTCAACGGTTTTTTCAAAGGTCGAAGGCGATTTGGATTCATTTTCGAATGTTATTCGGACCGTTGCTTTCACGATTGGGCCCCCTGAGTACTGAAGAACCGGGAATTGTAAGCCTCCCATTGGAAACTTGTCAAAAACATGACAGTAAAACGTACTTGGATAACGAAAACCCGTCCACGGACGTTAGAGAAGTAGATTTTTGCGTTGATTCAAAACAACTTCTTTCTTTGCACCAGTAGAATTTGTATCCGGCTTACAGGCTCATCCGCCACTAATTTTAAGTTCTCGCTAGCCAGACGAAGTTGCCGCCCGTCTGCGCTGCTTTTTTCGCGGACTGCCTTCGAACTCCCTCACATCAGTTGCCGTGTAGACAGACTCCTTGCCACAAGCCAGACACCTTAGCGGATTCGAGAAAATTGCGAACTCATCTTCTGCAAGTTGAGCCCCCTCCTTATGTTTTCGCTCTTTGCTTTCTGCGGACGCCGTCAACGGCGTTGGTTGATGACAGTGAATGCAGATAACGCCACGATAGGATTGCTTTGCCTCGGCAATCATTGATCCCTCGAATGGTCGGATGCCCTACAAACTCAATTCTACGCTGGCTCCAAAATCGTGTCCAATCACCGCCGCCTCAGCATGAACCGTGTCGCTGAGACTCACTGCCGCAAATGTTTTAGCTTCTCCGGCACCGTAAAGCCAACCGCCCCTTCCCATGACCCATACATCGGATTCGGCAGTTGAAACCACCGTTCGCCCCATAGGCTCTGGTGAGCGACGAAGAGTTTCTCGCGACCCGCGAGGTTAGCCTCGCCCGGCGGAATCGTCAGAAAGTCTCCGAGTTGGTCCCCAAACAGCAAAAGAATACGGAACTTCGCCGCGACCAACCTGCGCCGTGGCGTCTTGTCGTTGTCTTTGCTGTCCTTCGCGCAAAACAATCGATCGACGGGCGAATCGAGTGGCACTTGAAGCTTACGCAGCACTTCCACCGTCGGATCGTCATCTTTCGATGAATCGCACTTGCGATTCGTTATGTAAATCGGCGTCACGCCGTTGGCGTGCGCGAACTGCAAAAAATCGATCGCCCCGGGAACGAGACCTGCCCCTACTTCGTTAGCCCATTTTGTCCACTCCGCGCCGATTTCATTCAAGGGCACCGGGGACGCCACCAGTCGCGCATCAAACGCCGAATTGTCCAGCACAGTTTCATCCAGATCCAAAATTACAGCCGGAGGCAGATTGGCAAAATCGCCAGTCTGCTCGAGCGCCGCCGTCCAATGCGGATCGCGAAGGCCTTGCAGAAGGGCCGCTTGCGCCACCCGGTAGGTCTGCACCGTGGCCGCCTTATATTCCACAGCTGTCTGCATCCACAACACCGCGTTCAGGTTCTCGTATGTCGTCGGCGCAGTGGGTTGCGCCAAGCCAAGCGCAAGGATCGAACACAAAAACACGTTTCCAATAGCTATCCGCAGCATGGTTTCTCCTATCGCAGACGGAGTCTACCAAACCTTCGCCTTTTACGAGTCCTTGTGATTACGCCAACTGTCTCCAAAGCGCGAGCCTCAACTACAAGTCCTTTGCTTTCCACTTTTTCACAGACTGAGGAAAACGCCTGTGCGTATGTGTCCATTAAGTCACGCGAAACGCCGTCGAATACAGCGATTACCTTATTCGTAGGTCCCTAACCCTTGCCTTATCTTGATAACAGAAGACGAGCTCATCCACCGGCCCGGTTCCTTCTCGTGATCGCGCTCCTTCCTGTCAGTACCGTTACGGAGGTAACGCAATGCTACGAATACTCATCGCAGACGACGTGCCGATGGTTCGCGCGGGCCTCAGAATGCTTCTGGAAATGCACAAAGGCTGGAGCGTATGCGGGGAAGCTACGGATGGCAAAGACGCGGTGCAGAAAGCACTCGCGCTTACACCTGACGTAATCCTCTTAGACGTCTCCATGCCGAATCTCAACGGGCTGCAAGCCGCTCAGCTTATCCACAAAGATCTGCCGGATGCGAACATCTATTTCGTCACACAGCATCATTCGCTCGAAATGGCCCGAGCGGCAGCCGACGCGGGCGCCCGCGGCTACATCGCCAAAGTTCAAATTCCCACGGATCTGATTCCAGTGATCGAGGCTGACAACAACTCTCAGCCGCTCCAAGCTACGCCGTAAGCCGCCCCAGCAGCAGCCGGAAAAATCTCTCCGCATCCACTTCCACCGCCACTCGCGCATTCGCCTTGAAAGCTTCTTCCGTCACCACTACTGGCGACCCCTCATGCGTGTTGGCAAGCGCCATCGGTGCCGACCCTCTCGCCGGCCCATACGCCCACCCGATCGTTTCTCCCGCCGTGAACTCGCCCTCTGTCTCGATCTCCACGTAATAATCCTTCAGCGTCAAAATTCCCGGATCGATCAAATTCGCCACCGTCAACGGGTCGTGCATCGCCTCGATCATCGGGTGCGGTCCTCGGTTCAAATGTTCGAGCGTTGCCGCCATAATTTTTGCCGCCGCGATCCCCGACGGATTCTTCGCCGTCTCCAGCGCCTTCAGCCGTTGGTCCGTAAACAGCACCTTGCGCGTCACGTCCAGCCCCACCATCGTCAGCGGCACGCCCGCATCAAACACAATCCGCGCCGCCTCCGGGTCCACATACAAATTAAACTCCGCCGCCGGCGTCACATTCCCGCCCGAAAGCGACCCGCCCATAATCACGATGGCCTTGATTTTCTCCGCCAGCCCCGGATCGTCGCGCAGCGCCAGCGCCACATTCGTCAACGGCCCCACCGCCACCACCGTAATTTCACCGGGATTCGCCTTCACGATCTTCCGAATCATCTCCGGCGCGGACTCTGCCACCGGCTTGATCTTCGGCTCCGGAAATTCCACGCCCGCCAGTCCATTGTTCCCGTGAACGTGCTCGCCCGTGACCAGCTTCCTCACCAGCGGATGCCGCGCCCCGCCTGCCACCGGCACATCCGTCCGCCCCGCAATCTCCACCAGCTTCAACGCATTCGGCAGCGTGAATTCCAGCGGCACGTTTCCCGCCACCGGCGTAATCGCCTCCACTTGCAATTCCGGCGAACGCAACGCCAGCAAAATCGCCAGCGCGTCATCCACGCCAGGATCCGTGTCAATGATCACGCGAAGCGGAGCCGCCGCCGTAGGCGCTTTCTCGATCGCGCGGCCCTCACGCGAAAGGGAACTGACCCCGCCAAATTTCTTATTGATCCGCGCTGCCGCCAACGCCCCCACCGACCCCGCCAAGAATTCCCGCCGATTCGGCCGCCCTTTGCCCCGCGAGCCTTCCTGCTCCCGCTCCTGCCGCGATTCTCCCCTTCGTTCGTGGCCCATGATTCTCCTTGTAAGATCACCACCTGCTCGAAACCGTTCCTTATATTCGCCGCCGCTCCATCATGTCAAGCCAACCACACGCGCCACGGCAATATCGCGCATCGTAAGACACGCGCAGTCAAGTGCACCAATTCGCAGAAGGGGAATGCGACTAAGAAAAAATCGACTTACAAACTCGGTTCATTAGCCCAAGAGAGCTAAATTCGAATATCAACTCGCCTTGCGATGCTGCCGATGCCCACCCGACGCAGCCCTCGCCGGCCGCGCCTTCGCCCCGCCCGTCGCGCGACGCCCCTCACCCAGGCTCCTCTTCAACGCTTCCATCATGTCAATCACCGGCGCCTTTTCGCGCTTCGGCGTCGGAGCCACCGTCTTGCCCTCGAGCTTCGCGTCAATCAATTCCTTCAGCCGCGCCTGGAATTCATCCTTATAAGCCTCAGGCTTAAATCGCGACGTCAAACTCTCCACCAACTGCTCCGCCAGCCTCACCTCTTCCGCCCTCAATTTAATATCGTAATTTTTACCGTAACCCGCCACGCTCGCAATTTCGTTCTGGTAATACATCGTGTGCAGCGTCAGCCCGTGATTCCGCGCCCGAATAAAAATTGTGTACTCCCGTTGATGCATCGTCACCTTCGCCACGCCCATTTTGTTCGTTTCCTCGAGCGCCTTCAGCAACAGCACATACGGCTTGTCCGCCTTCTCATCAGGAAGCGCCAAAAATGACGAATCAAAATAAATCGGGTCCACCTCCCGCTCCTCAAGGAACGCCAGTATCTCCATCGTCCGCCCCGATTCCGGCGTAATCTTCTTGATCTCCTCGGGCTCGATATAGACGTACTGCCCCTTCTCGTACTCGTACCCCTTGATCACTTCCTTCCGATCCACGAACCGCTTGCAGTGAGGACAATAAAGCGGCTGCTTCAACCGCGTCTTACACACGCTATGAATCTGGTGCAGATTGATCCGTTTCTCCCGCGCCGCCGCATACAACCGAATCGGAATCGACACCAACCCAAACGAAATCATCCCCCGCCACACAGACGTCGCCATCGCCACCCTCCACGCGCAAGTCATTTGCGCAAACCGTTCGCGCAAGCCGTTAGTTGCCCTCTCGTCTCTGCCTTCCGCTCGCGCCTGCATTGCGCCCAGCATACCGCCCCACGCCAAACTCGAACAATAAGTACTTGACCCTACCGGCACGCATCGATCCGGTCCGCCGATTCCTCTATGAACACCGTGTTAAATCTCAGCCCCCACCTCGCCCCGCGCCTTGACTTCGACTATCCCCATGATAGAGTACGGCCTCATTCGTAAATCTGCTTCCCGCGAATCTGTCTGGCGTAGCCCTCTCCCGCCAAACCAATTTCTTGTCGGTAATGAATCCGCTCCCCCCGCGGTATTACTGAATCGAGGCCATCTTGTCCCCTTCACGCCGTGAATTTTTGAAGACCGCAGCCGCTTCCGCCACCCTTGCCGCCACGCCGCTCACTCTCGCAACAGCCGCCGCTGCCCGTGTCACCAATGCCGTAGGCGCAGCGTCGCCAAATCACATCGCCGCACTATTCCAAAATCTGCCCGGTGACGTAGCCTTCAAAGTTTTCGTGCCTCCTGCAAACGGCCGCCCCGGATTCACGGCCTCCTCCAACTCAGACAAAATGCTCTTCGCCGCCAGCGCCATCAAAAGCTATTTGCTCTGCGAAGCCATGCGCCAGGCCGACGCACCAAACATCGACCACATGCTGGAAGAGAATATCCTCGCTCTCAATTCCACCGTCTGGTCCTTCGGCAGTCCGTCATTTACTCCCGACGAACTCAGCGGCGAAGTTTCCGAGCGAACCACGATGGAAGCGATGATCACCCGCAGTGACAACACTGCCACCGACATGATGTTCAAGCTCGTCGGCGCGGACAATGTCCGCTCGTTCATTTCCTCCATCGGTCTCACGAACACGCTCGTTCCCGACAGCACCCGCGCCCTCACCGCCTACGTGTTTGGCGCTCCCAACTATCTCACCATCAGTTGGAAAGACCTGCAGAAGTATGCCAAGGAAGGCAAGCTGGCCCATCCTTTTCTGAATGATGTTGAGACGCTCGCCTCCTCAGCCGACGATTTCGTTTCCTATTATTCACGCGCCCTGCAGGGCCAATTCTTCGAGCACGCTGCCACGTTGAACGAATTTCGCCGCCTCCTCACACTCTGCGATTTCATCTACTTGATCCCCGTGCCTCTCGGCGTGAGCGCCTACGGCAAGAGCGGTAACGTCGATTTTCCCAACTTCCACGCCCGCTCCTTTGCCGGCGGCATGTTCTCGGGCGACCGCTGGTCCTATTTTGCCTTCATAATCAATTGGGACGCGGCGGCCCCCGAAGATCACCAAACCGTCCACCAGTTCTTCGCCGCCATAAATCAAACCCTCACCCTGATAAAAGACTCGCTGTAAAAATAAAAGACTAGCTGTAAGCCCAACGCCTTTTGCCCTGTAGGTCACGGCTTTTTACCCTGACAAAGGAAGGGCAGCCGTGACATAAAAAATCCCCACAGATGCCTCTATACCGCTTGTTTACCCTGAGCTTCGAAGGGCGCCGCATCACCCGCGCAATCTCCTGTCGCCTGGTCGCAATCCGAACCATTACTTCCCATCGAACGTCCTTTCAAAGTAAAATCAACTCACACTTGCTAAGATGAAAATGAACTCCCTTGTTTTTGCCTTCAGAACTCTGACACTCCTCTTTTTTCTGCTTATCCCGCTCCCCTCGCCCGCTCAGCAAACGATTCAATCAGGCCCCAGCCCAGAGACGCAGTTCGCCTCTATCGCAGGACAGGTGCTGCAATCCGGTAGCGATCAACCCCTTAAGAAAGCCCGAATCCTGCTCACCGCCGCAGACGACAACTCCGCCCAGCCTTACATCGCTGCTTCCGATGCCGATGGCCGGTTCGTTATCACTGATGTTCGGGCGGGTCGCTACAAGATCGAAGCTGACCGCGACGGTTTTCTTTCCGAGTTTCATGTGGGAAATAAGTCCGGAGACACTTCTTCGATTCTGTCGCTGAATGCTGGCCAGAAAATCACTGACCTGGTATTTCGACTTCAGCAGTGTGGGGTCATAACCGGGCGCGTTTTGGATGAGGACGGCGATCCTGTACGGTCAGTGACGGTAGTTGCGAGGACGCGCACCACCCATCGTGGGAAGGTCAATGCGCTCTATGGCGGCTCTGCTACTACAAATGATCTCGGTGAATATCGCATCTTTGACCTGCGGCCTGGATCGTATTTTGTCACCGCGCTGGTCGTATCGGAAAGCGGGATGGTTATGATCGGCGGCAACTTCGTGAATAACTCCATTCTCTTGTCTCAAGGCGGATACGCTTCCACCTATTACCCAAGCGCCTCAAATGTTTCCCGCGCTTCAACCGTAGACCTCCAAGCTGGCACCGAAGCGTCCGGGATAGACATAACCATGTTGCGTCAACGCTCCTATAAAATTCGTGGCAAGGTAATTAACGAGGCCGTCGACCGCCCACTCTCAAGATTTGAAATCTCCGTTTCCGCGGTTCCAGGTGAAACAGACTCCGAAGATTTCAGTGCTTATCACGCTGGTGTGGACCGTAAAACCGGCGAGTTTGAAATCACGGGCGTGCCTGCCGGAAGCTATCAGGTCACTGCCTTGCTATATAACGAAGGTAGTCATTTTTACGGTTCTGCCCAAGCAGAGGTTGTGAATTCGGATTTAACTGGCATGCGTATAGTCATCGGTCCGGGGGCGCAAATTCACGGACGTGTCATCAAAGAAGGCAACCTAGCCGCGTCCTCGATCGTTCAGGTCGCTATTAGTCCAAGAGATCCTAAGACAGGATTCGTCGCGGGAGGAAAAGTAAACTCTGACGGCTCGTTTGCTCTGTTGGGTGTGGCAGATGGCCTCTATGACATCGGCATTTCTTCCCGCGACTGCGGGACCTGCTTCGTAAAGTCGGCGACGGCTGGAGGAGTTGATATCCTTGACGCCGGCCTCACAGTAAGTTCTGGCTCCGCTCCGTCGCCGGTTCAGTTGATTTTTAGCACTAAGAGCGGCACCCTTGATGGCACTGTCAGACTTGATGATGGCTCACCAGTTTCTGGCGCGACGGTCGTTCTCGCCCCCGATCATCCTCATGGGCTTGAACGGGACTATTGTCCGAGTGCTTCTACGGACCAATCAGGTTATTTCTCGATTCCCCGGGTTGAACCAGGGAACTACCACATCTTCGCCTGGCGCGGCGTAGACAGCGAAGACTTGCTGGACCCCACCTTCCGGCAACCATTCATTCCCAAAGCCCAAGCATTCTCAATCGCCGAAGCAGAGAAGAAGACCCTCCATCTCACTCTCCTCCCGCTTCCATCGACCCGCAATAGCCAGTGGCGCCGTTTTACCCTGAGGCAAGTGTGACGTTCGTTGCTTGCGCCAGGTAGTAGTTGAGACCAAACGGTCTCTTCTTGCATCCAAGAAGGCGGCGCTAATTGCTTCCGCAGGCGCTGAGGTCGCAGGCAACGAATGCGCACTCTGTCGGAGTCGCTAAGGAATAGGGCCTCCAGGCCTCCAGCTCACTGGAGACCCTGTCTCCGTTTCAACGGTCAACTCCCTGCGACTTTCAGCGCGCGTCGTCAATCCGTAAAACTGGTCCAAATGAAAGGAGTTTTCTAATGCGGCAGTTACAGTTCATCGCTCACGGCGAACCCTCGGATGTCATTCAACTCAACACCATCCCCGAACCGCCTCTCGGTCAGGAGGATGTTCTCATCTCGATGGAAGCGGCCCCGCTCGATCCATCGGACTTTCTGTTTGTCCGCGGCATGTACGGCGTCCAGCCGTCCTTCCCATCCTCGGTTGGCGCAGAGGGTGTCGGGCGAGTCGCAAAGATCGGATCGAAGGTTGATGCTGCTCTGCAGGGCAGGCGAGTCCTGATTCTCCCCACCTACGAGCAGGGCACTTGGGCGGACCAGATTGTCGCCCCGGCGCGTAACCTCGTGCCGATGAGCGACGAAGCGGATCCCCTGCAACTCTCGATGATCGGGATTAACCCGGTTACCGCCTATCTCTTGCTCAACCGCTACGTTTCCCTGATGCCCGGCGACTGGATCGGTCAAACGGCAGCCAACTCGGCCATGGGGCAGTACATCATTGCCCTCGCGAAGCTCGCGGGCGTCAAGACGCTGAATGTCGTGCGCCGGGAAGAGGCTGCCGAACAGGTGCGTCGATGGGGAGGCGATCGCGTAGTCCTCCAAGGCGACAACTTACACAAAGACATTGAGGAGGCCCTCGACGGGAAGAAGCTCAGTCTCGTCCTCGATACGGTGGGCGGAACTCCCGTCGGCGAGGTGGCCAGGTCGCTCAAATCTGGCGCGTCGGTTGTCGTCTACGCCCTTCAGAGTGGGCAACTCCCAATCATCTCGCCCAAAGACTTAATCTACCGTGGTCTTAGCCTCCACGGATTCTGGCTCATCAACTGGATACGCAACGCGCCTCGCGCAGAGATCCAGGAGATTTACCAGAAGCTGGGCGACCTCGTAGCGGATGGATCGCTCTCCGCCGTAGTCGAGCATGTCTACCCGCTGGAGCAGTTCAAGGAAGCCATCCAAAAATCCTTGAAATCAAATCGCAGCGGCAAGATTCTGTTCAAGTTTTAGCGACGACGGCTCGACGCTCGCGACTGGGTTACAAAAGAGGGGAGCCCAGAAGGCTTAAGCGGGCACAAGAACGATGCCACGGATCGGAGTTCGAATGTAGCACCGGTTTATCCTGAGGCACCAAGGGCATCCTGCGCGCGGTCCGCATCCCAACGAACTCTTACCTTACATACTGCCCGCTTCTGGCTTCGATACGAGCAGGCTTTCGCAATTCACAGCTCGTTGACTTGTCGTAACTTACCATCTACCATCCGGGCACCTAGGCGGTATCTTCCCCCATGATTGGCGAGACGCTCGGCCACTACGGAGTCATCGAAAAGATCGGTAGTGGTGGAATGGGAGAAGTATACCGTGCTCACGATGAGCAGCTCGATCGTGACGTCGCTCTAAAAGTACTACCCACCGGCAGCCTCGCCGATGAAGCGAAACGAAAACTCTTCCGCAAAGAAGCTCTGGTTCTTGCAAAACTCAATCACCCCAACATCGCGACAGTCCACGAATTCAATCGTCAAGGGGGTGTGGATTTTCTCGCGATGGAGCTCATTCGAGGAAGATCGCTGAGGGAAGTTCTCAAGGAGGGCCCTCTACCGGAGAAGGAAATTCAACGTCTAGGTCTGCAATTGTCAGAAGCATTGGCTGTCGCCCACGAACATGGCGTTGTCCACTGCGATCTCAAGCCAGCCAATATAATGATTACCCCTGATGGCCGCCTGAAAATTCTCGACTTCGGCTTGGCAAAGCTCGTGCAAGCCCCGAGCGCTGACGTAACTCAAAGCTCCACGACTGCGCAGAGTGTGCCGGGGACATTGCCATATATGGCTCCAGAGCAGTTGCTGGGAGAAGGTGCCGATACGCGTGCAGATGTCTATGCCGCAGGCGCGGTGCTGTACGAAATGGCCACCGGCCGGCGCGCTTTCCCAGAGAGCAATGTCCCACGTTTGATTGATTCGGTTCTTCATAAGCTTCCGCCCTTGCCTCGAGAGGTAAATGCTCAGATCTCTAAGGAGATGCAAACGGCGATTTTGAAGGCGATGCAGAAGAATCCGGACAAGAGGCAACAATCCGCGAGGGAACTGCTACTCGATCTGGAGAAATTGAACAAAGTAGCTCCAAATACCCCTTCCGACGCGCTTGAACAATCTAACGCACCCCCACTCGAAATTGCGCACGTTCTCTTCATGGACATTGTCGCGTATTCGAAGATGGCCATGGATGAGCAGCGGCATCGCCTTCGGGAGCTTCAACAAACGGTGATGATCACCTCGGAATTCATCCGCGCGAAATCTGTAGATCAACTCATTTCGCTCCCCACGGGCGATGGCATGGCTCTTGTATTTTTTGAAGATCCAGAGGCGCCTGTTCGCTGCGCCGTAGAGCTTTGTCGCGCATTGCGGAGCAAAGCCGAGATCAAGCTTCGCATGGGAATTCATACGGGACCCGTTTACCGCGTTGCGGATATCAACGCCAATCGAAATGTGGCCGGTGGCGGCATCAACACAGCACAACGCGTAATGGATTGCGGGGACGCCGGTCACATTCTCATATCCCAAGCCATGGTTGATGTGCTCGGTCAACTCACGCGGTGGGATTCCTCGCTCCACGCCCTCGGTGAAGCAACAGTCAAACACGGTGTGCACATTCATCTCTTCAATTTGTGCACGCACGACGTGGGGAATCCCAAGATACCAAGCAAGATCCGGACGGCAAGAGCCGCACGAAAGTCAGTTAGCGCCATCGCAAAGCAAGGGAAGGGTTCGCGCCCAGGTTCGGGCCTATATCCAAAATTGCAAGGTCCACCGAATATTTCGGTCAGCTCCGAGGTTCCGCAGAGTTCAAGCGGCACTCACACCGTGCAGATTCATATACCTCGGATAAGAAGAAGAACTTGGCTTCTGGTGGCAGGTTGCTTCTTGGTGATAATCGCCTTGGCATTTGCAACGCCAAGGGTCAGCAGCTGGATTTCGGAAAATCTTTTCGGTCGTTGTAACCCGCCGACAGGAATTCCATGCTTAAAAGATGGGAAACACCTTGCTGTGCTGCCTTTTGTTGTGGAAGGTGATCGAAACACATTAGGTTACATCGCTGAGGGTTTGGGCGAGGAGCTTTCTCGTAAATTATCAGCGTTACAGAAAATACAAGTCGTGTCTACGGCGGCAAGCGAAGCAGCAGCAGCTAACCATGGAGTTGACCTGAAGGGCCCGTCTGAGGCTATCGCTCGCAATTTAGGATCTAATCTCGTGGTCCAAGGCACGGTGCTGGAAGCTGGGGGATGGGTTCATGTCAACGTTAGTTTGCAGGACATCGCCGGTCGCCGCCGGCTCTGGAACCGAGACTTCTCCGATGCTGTTGCGGACGTGAATCTCTTGAATCGAACCGACGAGATTTACACTCAGATTGTCGAGCGCCTCAAGCTGAAGCCCACGCAAGAAGAGCAGGCACGCGCTGCGCGTCCCACCGACAAAAGCGAAGCCTATGACCTTTATCTTAAGGGTCGCAACGCCTCTCGTGGCAAGCGCGATGTACCTGCGCTCAGGAATGCAATCGAGTTTTATGATGACGCCGTGAAGAAGGATCCCCACTTCGCTCTGGCATACTCAGGTTTGGCAGATGCAAACCGCGCCATGTATCAGGAGACAAAAGACGTTTTTTGGGCAAATAGAGCTCTGGGAGCGGCTCAACACGCGGAATCATTGAACAATAGCCTTCCTGAGGTCCATCTGACTCTTGGCAACGCCTACCGAGTAGCTGGAAAGACTGAACAAGCGATCGCGGAATTCGAGCGGGTCAAAAAGCTTTCTCCAAATTCCGACGAGCCTTGGCGCCTGTTGGGTAGAACCTACATGGAAGCGGGCCGAAATGAGGAAGCCATAGAGGCGTTGAAGAAAGCGATCACTGTCAACCCATATTCGCTAGTCAATCAGAACGCGCTTGGCCAGGCGTACCTCCAAATTGGGCAATACGACAAGGCACTAGCTGCTTTTGAGCACGTCATTGAACTCGATCCCGACAACTACTTGGGTCATCAGAACACGGGAGATATCTATTTTCAGCAAGGGAAATATGACGAAGCGATTGTGCAATTTCAAAAGGCAATCGAACTTCAACCCGGTGCCGACCTTTACTCCAATCTTGGCGTGGCGCTGCTGTACCTAAAGCGGTATCCGGATGCCATCGCAGCTCTCGAAAAATCGGCAAAGACGCATCCTAATGACGAAACAGTTGTGGGGAACCTGGCTGACGGATATCGCTGGTCCGGGCAACGAGAAAAAGCCAAGGCGACTTACGACAGGGCGATCTCTTTGGCGATAGCGAACCTCGCCGTCAACCCTAAAGATGCCGATGTCTTGGGGGATTTGGCACTCTACTATGCTAAGACAGGGCAGCCTTCGCTGGCGGATTATTACATCGGACAAGCGCGGTCGATCGATGCCTCTAACCCAGAACTAATCTATGACGAGACTGTAGTGAGGGTACTCGCGAACCAGCCGGCGCAGGCCATGAAGAGCCTGAGGACGGCTTTCGAGAAGGGTCTCTCGCCCGGGCGGGCAGAACTTGACCCCGAACTCAACGCCCTTCATGCCAAACCCGAATTTCAAATGTTAGTGGCTGAGTATCTCGATAAGAAGATCTAGCTGTCCGATTTCGACGCGTGCCGCTCTCGCCAAAACCAGACACCACCCAGACCCATCAGGAGCAATGACATTGCTCCCGGTTCAGGAGCGGCTACGATCGGGGTGACCGTAAGTTTGCCTTCCCAGTGCGTCGTCTTCCCTCCCTTGCCGCCCTTGCCCGCGTCATCATTCAAATTGATGAAGAAGTCCTCGCCAGGAATGATCTCTCCACCAGAAAGCGTGATAGTAACGGACTCTTTATTCTTTGTGATTCCACTTAACACTGAGTTGCAGAAATTAAAAAGATTGCTTGGGTCGGAAGTAGTACCGTTGCACGCCAGGTCGCCGGGGCCAAACATGATCTTCCCTGGTTTGGCGGTTCCAGTGATGATAAGCCCGATCCAGTCTTGACCGCTCGTATTTACACAGTTCATCATGTGGTTGATATTCGCGTTGATGGTAAAATCAGGCAATCCGCAACTGAAGGGGTCACCCCCTGTACCAACAATGATTCGAGCATCGTCTGCGTGCGCCCCACTGGCGGTGAACAACACTAAGGCCGCAAAAGCCAAGACCTGACGAAGATTCACGAGACACCCCCCTATGCCACTTCAACTACGCATTCCAGCAGCCATACATTACCATGGCTGGTTACTAATTAAATGATTCAGTATCCTGTGTCAAACGAATAATTTCTTACACATAGTGCCGCGGTATTGTGTCTCCTCCGTTTCTTTGGCATTCATATGCAAATATTTGTATTTGAGCTAAACACCTTGTCTCCCATTTAAGGACTTTGCGTTATCCGCTAGGATCGATATTCCAAAAGACAGCAGAAATCACGATGTAAGGCTGTTTCTCAATGCCTTTGTTCTTCTGCACGCTCGCAGCGAGAACTCATAGTTCGATTCTCCAGAAAATCCTAATGCAAACAACCGTTGAATCGCCCTCCGCACTATGCTACCGTCATCGCGGACTTATGAAGACTGACCGCCAACTCGGCAGTAAGGCGCAGCACTCAAGCAAGCACGCTCTAGGCTTGACCCGAGGGCTACGACGGGCCTCAGTGCCGCGACCGCCTACGCCTACGGATTTTCTAATCGCGAATCTGGAATTAGAATTCAGTTCAACTCATAGAAAACACAGCCCACTAAAAATTTCTAATCGCAAATTTTTGCGTGTTTTTCGTTCCGATTTCTCGAATTTGACCATAACGTCACCCAGCCGCTCGGTCTCCGAACCCTCGAATTCCACGCTCTTGCCGGTTCGCTCTTCACCCGGCTGCCAGCCATCCGCCACTGCACTTTTAATCCACGGTTCCGCGATTAAAACTCCTGCTAACCCACAAGGATTCAGCAATGTGCAATTTTCTAATAGGCGGTAAAACCGGGGTAAGCCGCTCGCTCGCGGTCCATGTTTTCGACCGCAATTCCCCTCTGAAGCAATGTGCTCGTCGGCCTTCGGGCGTCCGCCAACTCGACTCGATGCCTCCGTGCGTCTTTGGCGCAGCATCGTCATCTAATCGACATAACCGCTTCAAATTGCACTCAAACGAGAGGATTTAGCATGGCTACTGCCGCCGCACCAAAAGTGTTTGAGAATTACATCAACGGAGAATGGGTTCCCGCGCGCAGCGGCAAAGCCATCGAAGATCGCAACCCCGCGAACACGGGCGAGCTCGTCGGCATGTTCCCGGCATCGAGCGCCGAGGACGTCAACCAGGCCGTCGACGCCGCGAAGCGCGCCTTCAAAGATTGGCGGCTCACGCCGGCGCCGAAACGCGCCGAGATTCTCTACCGCGCCGCCGAAATTCTCACCCAGCGCAAAGAAGATTTCGCGATCGACATGACGCGCGAAATGGGCAAAGTGCTCCCCGAAACGCGTGGCGACGTGCAGGAAGCCATCGACATGACTTACCTGATGGCTGGCGAAGGCCGCCGCCAGTTCGGCCAAACCACTCCGTCCGAGCTGCCCAATAAATTTGCGATGTGCGTGCGCTCGCCAATCGGCGTCGCAGGACTGATCACGCCGTGGAATTTCCCGATGGCGATTCCTTCGTGGAAAGCGATTCCCGCGCTCGTGTGCGGCAACACGGTGGTCATCAAGCCGGCCGAAGACACGCCGCTCTCGACTTACAACCTGATGCAGGTGCTCACAGAAGCCGGCCTGCCGCGCGGGGTGATGAACGTCGTGTTCGGTGACGGCCCCGACGCAGGCGCACCGATCCCAAGTCATCCGGATGTCAATCTCGTCAGCTTCACCGGCTCCACCGAAGTGGGCCGCATCGTGAGCAACGCTTGCGCGCCAACTTTCAAAAAGTGCACCCTCGAGATGGGCGGCAAGAACATCATCATCGTGATGGACGACGCAAACATTGATCTCGCCGTGGACGGCGCCATCTGGGGCGGTTTCGGCACCACCGGCCAGCGCTGCACGGCAGCGAGCCGCGTCGCGGTGCACAAAAAAGTGTACGGCCAGTTCGTCGAAAAATTTGTGATGCGCGCACAAGCCCTGAAAGTGGGCGACGGCTTGAACCCAGCCACCGAAATGGGCCCGTGCATCAACGAGCAGCAGCTTCAAACCGTGATGAAGTATGTCCAAATCGGCAAGGACGAAGGCGCAAAGCTCGCCGCGGGTGGAAAGCGCCTCGAAGGTGGCGGCTACGCGAACGGCTGGTTCCACGAGCCCACAGTCTTCGTCGATTGCGATCCGAAAATGCGCGTCTGCCAGGAAGAAATATTTGGCCCCGTCGTCTCTGTGATTCCGTTCGAGACCTTCGACGACGCGCTCTCTATCGCGAACGACGTGAAGTACGGCCTCTCGTCATCCATCTACACCCGCAACGTGAACGACGCGTTCCGCGCGCAACGCGATCTCGAAACCGGAATCGTCTACGTGAACGCGCCTACGATCGGCGCAGAAACGCATCTGCCATTCGGCGGAATCAAGAATACGGGCAACGGCCACCGCGAATCCGGCATGGCCGCTCTCGATTTCTATTCAGAGTGGAAGACGCTCTACATCGATTATTCCGATCGCCTGCAGCGCGCGCAAATCGACAACGCCGACTAACTTTTTTTCAGAACGCGCGGCAACCTGTACGAACGAACAGGTTTCCGCGCGCGCATACCTGAACCTTTTCTGGATTGCCTCGGCTCAACTCGTGCGAATAAAGTTGTCGTACGTCAGCCATCCTGACGACCCTTTCGAATCGAACGAGGAGGCACCATGTGGACCAAGACTCAACCCGAAGCGCCCGGCTACGCGCCACCATCGGGGCAGGGAAGCGCACCAGCATCAAATTTCAATAGCGCAGCAAGCGCGACGCGCTTCAACGCGCCGGCTACGTCTACGCCGACGGCGCCAACGGCGCGCGGTCTTTCATGCCTGGGCGCGAGCCTGGAAATCAAGGGCAAGATTTCCGGCGAAGAAGATCTTCAAATTGACGGCAAAGTGGAAGGTTCGATCGCGCTGCAGGGGCAGCGTCTCACGGTGGGACGCAGCGGCCAGTTGAATTCAGAAGTGCAGGCGCGCGAAGTGGTCGTCTTCGGCAAAGTGCAGGGCAACCTGCGCGCCAGCGATCGCGTCGAGATAAAGAAGGACGGCTCGGTGACGGGCGACATCACCACTTCGCGGATCAGCATCGAAGACGGCGCTTACTTCAAGGGCCGCATCGAGATCGATCGGTCGAAGGGCTCGTCAACGGAAGAGTACGAAGCGGTTGGCGCTTCGTCGTCGGCGAACTAAATCCTCACCGGTTCCTCCTCGGGTTCCGGGGCTGCGCCAAAATCCTGGGCGAGCGCGCAGCTCCGGAATTCGTTTTTCCGAATTCCGCTGTGATCCAACGAAAAATAAATCAGATGGGCTGAAATGCGCGGCGCAAGGAAAGGCTCACGCCGCGAGAGTGTGATTTCTTAGACGGAGTTGGCGACGAGATCGCCGATTTCGGCGGCTTCATCGCAGGCGGAGCGGAAATTCTCGTACCAGGTTTCGGTGAAGGTGTTGACGAGCTGCGGAACGGTGCGGCCGGCGAGTTCGAATTTTGTTCCAGCAATTTCTCCCCAGGTGTGAATCACGGTGCGGCCTTCGCCCTGCTGTTCGAACTCAACCCACTGAATAATCGTGACGCCCAGGCCGCTATCGATCCAGCCGATCTGCTTCATCGGCGTGCAGGTGATGATCACATGCTCGATCACGGTTTCCACGGGGCGCAGGAGTTCGATGAACAGACGGCTGCCGACTTGCCAGGGCCTGCCTTCGTGCCAGCGAAGGTTGCCATAGACGTTGGCGAAGGAGGGCCAGCGCGTCCAATCGGAGAAGATGCTCCAGGCGACTTCCGGGCTGGCCTTGGTAATCACCGTGTACTGAAATAAATGCGAATCGCTGAGCAACTTCACGAACCAATCCCTCCTTGACCTTCCTTTCCGCTGATTGCGAAACAGGTAAGAATCTGGGGCCATTACTTATACAACGTTTGTTTAACGATGTCAAATGTATTATACTTCCGTGAAAAGGCACCGTTCAGCAGCCAAGGGGGAATTCCTAGATGCCGCGCCACCCTGACTTGGAAGTGGAAGGGCACGTTCTGGATGCAGCATACCGGTTGTGGCGAAGCAAGGGCGAACGCGGGCTGACGATGCGGGCTGTGGCGCGCGAAGCGGGGACAACAACGCCCACGGTGTACCAGCGATTTCGAGACAAGCGAGAAATTCTGGAGGCTTTACGACTGCGCGCGCAGATGCAACTCTTCGCTGCAGTGAAAGGGTCGCGAGCGGTTGCCCAATTCTGCCGGCGCTATCTGGACTTTGCAGCGAGCCACAAGCACGAGTATGAGTTGATTCATGCGGACTGGTCTGCGCGGCTGCACCGCGACGAGCCGAGGCCGTCATTCGAGTTACTGCAACGCCGGCTGGCGGATTGCCTGGGCGGAAAACCGAAGGATCATCGGCGGTTGACGCTAGCGATTGCGGCGCTCTCGCACGGAACCGCGACGCAATTGCTGATTCCCGGGGTGCAGGAGAGCGTGGTGAGAGAGCTGCGACAGACCTGCGTGATGGCAGCGGAGAGTTTGGTGGAGTCCGCGCGGAAGAATGGGCGGCGGAGAGGGAAATGAAGCGCGAAAGCAAGCGGAGTCATTGCACCGGCGAAGGTCGGTGCCACCGCAAATCTGAGGGCTTCGAGGCACTTTGAGATTGGTGGTGAGAAGCGGATTTATCAACATCTATCTGCCCGCGCTGTGGATCAGAGATGGCCAAAAGCCCCATGAGACGCAGGTGCTGTTAGCTCGGCCACGCTTACCAGACTGCGGGTCGGCCTTCGCTTCCGCGAGGATCTTGTGCTTGTCCATTTCGACAGAGTAGATCGGTGCCGTATCGGCCGAGCTATGTGAGCAGGCAAGCGGAACAGAAAAATCAGCTGCGTCACGATCACCACAGATTCGAAAGTGGTGCTCGATTCGAGGGGTTCCTGTGTTTGCGGCGGCTACTTGCGGGTGGCCGACTAATCGGGTGTTGACGACGAACTCTTGGTGAAAGCCCTTTACGTACCGCGAAGGTAGTGCCATATTCAACCTCCCAGCGGCTGCAAATACAAAATAACCCATCGACGGAGGACTAAAGATATGCAGTCCAAACCTAGCATTGTCTTCTGCCACGGGCTTTGGGCAGACGGTTCCTGCTTCAACAAATTAATCGTTCCTTTGCTGGCCGAAGGGTACGAGTGCATTGCGTCGCAGCACGGCCTCAACTCAACGGCAGAAGACGTCGCCGTAGCGAAAGCAACAATCGGAAGAGTAAGCAGCCCGGCTATCCTTGTCGGCCATTCCTACGGCGGAAGCGTCATAACCGGCGCAGGAACCGACGACCGTGTCGCGGGGCTGGTATACATCGCGGCGCTCGCTCCGGACGCCGACGAGACATCTCAAACACAGCAATCCAACTTCCCGAAGACGGATGTCTTCTCTCACATCGACGTCAAGGACGGACGCATCTGGTTGCTTCCAGAAGGCATTGACTGTTTCGCCGGTGATTTGCCCGAGAATGAGAAAAAGCTTGTTTTAGCGACGCAGGGAGCTCCGAAACCCGACTTGTTCGAAGCTAAAGTCGGAGGAACCGCCTGGAAATCAAAGCCCAGCTGGTACATCGTCGCCAAAAATGACCGCACGGTTCATCCAGATCTAGAGCGCGCTTTGGCCAAGCGCATGGGCGCAACCACCTACGAACTCGAAAGCAGCCATGTGCCGATGCTTTCCCAACCGGAACGCGTTCTCGACGTAATCCGCACAGCCGCGAACGCCGTTCGAGAACGATCCACAGCAGCAGGGCGGTGAGTTCGGGCGTATCACTGATCACCATGTTTGGGGTCAATTCCGGGCGGCTTGGATACATGTTGATAACAAGGATTTCTCAACAGTTATCCGGCTAGGTCCCACTTTTAAAGCCCAAGTCGTGACAGTTATTGCAGCTTCGCGTACTCCGTTTTGGCTTCCTTCAGGATGGGAATGTCGGGGTCGGCGTCTTTCCATAGCGTGAGGAAGTCGTGATAGGCACCGCGAGACTTGATGCGGGCAATATCCGCCGTGTCGCCCGTGGAAAATTGTGCCTGTTGGGAGTACGCCCGCGCGAGACCTAGGCGGGCCAGAGCACCCCAAGCGAAGTTTCCAACCATTCCCTGGTGGTCAACGAATTTCTGAAATTCTGCGGCCGCGTGGTTTCCGTCGTGCAGCGCGAGATACACCTCTCCACGAACAAAAACCGGAACCAGTATTACAAGATTGTTGGCGGTACCAAGCTCAATCGCACTCGTTTGCTTGAGCAATTCGATTGCTCGATTGGATTGGCCGCGATCCAGCGCAGTCGCAGCGCGGATGGTGGGCAACCAGTACCTCTGAACCAACGTGCTAAGAGGAAATTCTTCGTCGAGCTGAGAAGCGAGCTCTTCCGCACTGCCTGGATCGCCCGCCCGAGCTAAGACGAGCGCGACCATCGCCATCACGTCGCGATTCACACCCAATTTTATCGCGGCCTTGGCTTCATTGCGGGCAGTTTCCGCGTAGCCGGCTTCCACCTCACGCATGGCAGCTTCTGAATCATAGAGTGCCGCGGTCTCCTTTGCGTCATTGTGCGCGGCAGAATCCATTGCTCGACGAGTCAGTTCGCGAGCATTTTTGAACTTGCCGTACCAAGCCTCCGTGTCCGCTTGCGCAGCTAGCATCAGGTCCTCGATGCCAGGCTTTCCCGTGCCGGAGAAGAGCAGCTGCGCCATCTGGGATGCGTTGCCTTTCACAAATGCGAGGGCGTAGCGGTTGGCCAGAAGAATTTCGCCTTGGAGCTTGCGCTCCTCCGCTTGCTTGTAGATCGCTTCGGCTTCATCCAACCGATTGAGAGCAACATAGGCGGCACCGAGATTGAGATAGTTTATTCCGCCGTTGGGCTCCAAGCGCAGCGCTTCGCGAGATTCTTCCGCTGCTTTTTCGTAGTTGCCTAAGGTGAGGTCGATGAAGACCAGATTGCTGTAAGGCGAGGAGTTTCTCAGGTAAGTCTGCTGCCAGAGTTGATAGATCTGTGCTGCTTTCTCCAGTTCTCCGGTGACCGTCTGATAGTAGGCCGCTTCAATGCCGAACCGTTCCCGTTCGCTCACCCCTTCACGAAACTCATATGCTTTCCGCGCGGATTCCTCTGCACGTTTGCCTTCGTTCAAGTTTCTGTAGCTGACCGCCAGACTCGAATACGCGAGGGCGAATTTCGGATCCAGTTCAATTGCCCGCTTATAAAAGGGCAGAGCTGCCGTGTCGCCCTTCGCGTACACCGTCTTAACCGCCAAGCTGTAGGCCTTGAGGGCTTCGAGTGATGGAGTGGTCGCTTCTTCCAACGGGGTAGCGTACTTTTGCACCGAGCTGAGGGACTCGCCGAGTTTTCGCCGCAGAGTTACAGAAGCACCGCTAAGGGCTTTCAGCACCTCTTCTTTCCCGGCGGCCTGCTGCTGTACTTCAGCAAGCAAATCACCGTCGTTGCAGTTAATGGCTTTCAAGCCGATGACGTACTGGCTGCCAAGGCTCGTTATCGAACCCGCAAGCATCGCTTTGCTTCCAGTGCGCTGACAAACGTCGCGCGTAATCTGCGGCGTCAGATGATCGCCGACAGGTTGCCCCATCAATTTCAGGGTCTGATTGATTTTGCTGTCGGAAATCAAGGCGAGAAACGGCGATTGCTGCAGCTGAACCGAAAGTCCTTGCCTGAGCGTGTCATCAAAGACGGGATCACCAGTCTTGTTGTCAAAATCGGAGAGAACGATCGTGTCCTTGTTGCTCAGAGCGTGAGCCCGCCGCACGAAATAGAGCCAACCGCCCAGAGCCAGTCCTATCATCGCGATCGCTGCACCTGCGATCGCCATCCACTTCCGAGAGCGAGGCCGAACAGCAATGCTCGGGAGTGAAGATGTCTGATTCGCGGATTCCTTGGGTTCTGGCTCGGCAGTCACCAGCGCGGCAGGGCGACCTGAATCAGAGTCGCGCTTCAGTCTCTGAAGATCGCAACGAATTTCCGAGGCGCGTTGGTATCGCAGGTTCTTATCCTTCTCCAACGCCTTGGCGATCATTTCTTCCAGCTTCGGCGGGACATCTGGATTGAGTCGCACTGGGGAAACCGGAGATCGATTTAGAATTGCTTCGGTGATGACTGCGGAACTTTCGCCGCGAAACGGGAGCGAGCCAGTGGCCATTTCGTACAAAACCACGCCGAACGAGAAAAGATCGGAGCGCCCATCCAATTCGCGGGCACGAACCTGCTCGGGAGACATGTACGCGACGGTGCCCACGGCTACACCAAGGCTGGTGAGATCCGGTTCAGTTCCTTCCGGAGATGCATCGGACGAGAGGGTTGTCTCGGGCGACCTTTCATCGCGATTCTCGAACAGCTTAGCTAAGCCAAAGTCCAGAATCTTGACGTGGTCCCTCCTGGTCACAAAGATATTCGCCGGCTTGATGTCGCGGTGCACAATGCCTCGTTCGTGAGCGGCGTCGAGTCCTTCCGCAACCTGAATCGCCAAAGCCAGAACCGCTTCGAGCTCCATGGGTCGGCCGCTGATGCGATGCTTCAGAGTCACGCCGTCGAGAAATTCCATAACGATGAAGATCTGGCGGTTCTCTTCGGCGATGTCGTGAATCGTGCAGATATTCGGATGGTTCAGAGCGGAGGCAGCCTTGGCTTCATGCCGGAATCGCCGGTGAACATTGGCGTCCTGTGCCATATCATCAGGGAGGAATTTGAGGGCGACAAAACGGCTGAGCTTAAGGTCCTCGGCCTTAAAGACGACACCCATTCCGCCGCCACCGAGCTTTTCGATGATGCGGTAGTGGGAGATTGTGCGGCCGAGAATGGATGAGGAATCAACCACTTCGCGGGCATCTTAGCCCGCTTCCAGATAACTGTCGATAACATCTCTAACGAAGTCGGCTCCGTCAAGAACGTTTTGTCTTAGTTTTTTATTTTTCTGAGCACACCTGTCTGTCTGCGCAGCAGCGTTTG
>Ga0209525_1000099_pt1 | contig 27663 bp, 22 predicted proteins | sample JacPin_JW_Ref_O1_FD_187958 | JGI IMG/M metagenome (GOLD analysis project Ga0209525, IMG submission 187958) | Forest soil microbial communities from Algoma, Ontario, Canada - Jack Pine, Ontario site 1_JW_Ref_O1 (SPAdes) (version 2) | ecosystem: Environmental > Terrestrial > Soil > Boreal... | reverse complement strand
TTGTTATTGTTATTGTTATTGTTATTGTTATTGTTATTGTTATTGTTATTGTTATTGTTATTGTTATTGTTATTGTTATTGTTATTGTTATTGTTATTGGGATAAGGGGAGGGTTATTGAGAAGGGGTAGGTATTTATAATAAATAAATACATAAATACAAATTATTAAATAAAATTTAAGGTGGTAATTAAATTTAGTTGACTTTAATTTGAAAAGTAGTAATTTAAGATTGTATTTGGTATTTTGTATTTTGTAACTGTAATTTTGTATTTGGTATCTTTTTTAATTTGGTATTTAGTATTAAAATATAAATTAAAAAAAATATTTAAAATAGAAAATGGACGGTGGATAAAAATGTAATAATAAATAAATTATTTGGAAAATAATTAAAAAAAGGGGGTTAAAAATGTAATAATAAATAAATTGTAAAAAATATTTGTAAAAAGAAATAAAAAAAGGGGGTTAAAATGTATAAAAATAAAAAAAAGAAAAAATTAGCTGCAGCTAAGACTCCTTCCCCTTTAAATTAAGGGGAGGTGAAAAAGGGTAGGAGAGCTATAATGGAGCTTTATTTTTAATTTATTATCAGAAAAGAAAAAACCAGAAAAAAAGTAATTAATTATAAAAACCATAAAAAAAATGCTTTTGATATTTTTATTATTCCTAAGTTAGGTTTATCAAAGTAAAATTAAAATATAGCACATATTTAACATCTTTATTCATCGATGGAAATTGTAAACAATTTCTCTTCCTCACTCATCTTACCCTCCCTTACCCCTTCGGGGTAAGGGGAGGGTTAAAATATAGGGTAAAGAATACAAAAGTAGGTATATAAAAATAAGTGGACTACTTTAAATACCCACTTTAAATTCTTTACAGCAATTTAAAATTAAGATGAGCAAAGTGGTGGTAATATAGAAAGAAAAACTAAAACGCGCCATATCAGTTATATGGAGTTTTCCCATAAAGAGAGGAAGAATATATATCTGTAGTGAACAAGGCGGAACTAAATTTCATATCATTCTGAAATAAAAGTTCTAAGTCAGATAACTTAAGATGAGAACTTAAGTATTGCATAGTATCAATTAAAGTATCTGCTTCATGTTTTTGAAGATGTTTTTGTTGCGCTGTCTTGGTTCAGAAATTAACATGTGCTATGTCGGGTAGAAAACTATTCAATCAACTACTATGTTCTTCTGTTAGAGTAAGGTCAGGTGCTGAAGCATTAGAACCGGTAGAACTTCGACCTAATGATAAATTAGAAGAAGAACTATCACTAGCATTAGAACTAGCACTTGAACTTGAACTTGAACGTGAACTAGCTGATGATTTTAGTAACATTGGAGACATTAATATAAATTTTTTGTTGTTCATGTGAATATTTTTTATAATATAAGCTGATTTCAATATGTAAATAAAACCAGGTAATAATTCTATTAGATATACAAATAAAAGTATTAATTTAACATTTAAACATAAAAAATAAACTATTAATAACATTATCAATTTATATAAACTTATTTCAGATATAATAAATAAATTTATATTATCTAAATTAAAATATGTGGATATAATGAATGTGGACAATACTCATAAGATGAGTAATTTAAAGGCATTTCTAAATAGGAATTTCATGTAGTATTTTTTTTTTGTTATTACTTTTCACTTGATTTTATTTTATGCGGTATCTAGAATATAACTCTTCTAAATAAGAAGATGATATATTGCAAATCGTAATAAAATAGGTTAATAATGTGATTATTGTACCTGGATAAAACATCCAAAATTTTTAAATTAAATGTATATTCTTTATTTTTTATATATTACTTATTGCTTTACAAGGAATATATAAAAAAGTATTTACAACTATAACAAAAACTATATTTATTAATGATTTAAATTATAAAAAATATAATATAATAAATGAAAATTATAACTAATATTATTAGTAATAATAATAAGAATAATAATAAATAATACAAAATAAAGAATAAAATTTTTTGTTTGCTTTCTTTAATTTATAATTATTATAAAAAAAAAAAAAAGCATTTACTTTTTGTTATTTAAATCTAAATATCCTTGTAACAATTATAATATATATTTATATACATATTGATTATTTATTATATTATATTTTTTATTAATTTAATTATCATTTTAATTGATAATAAATATAATATTCACATTATAAGTAAATAAAATTTGAAATTATATTTATTTATCATCAAGAAATTATTCTCCCTCCTACTAATAACCCTACCCTACCTCAAAGAGGGGGGTGAAGGGTAAAAGGATACTTCATTTCGAGGGGAGGGTTAAGGGTAAACGTTGAATAAATAAATTATTTCGTTTTAAAAAAGAATGGGGTATTTTTTGTTTGTTGTCTTTTTTTTGTATTATAAATAGACAAATTTAATTTTTATTAACTTAACTACTTTTATAGTTAAATAAAAAAGTAAAAATATATCTACATCAATATTATTTTATACAAAATTATACCATTAGTATACATAATAAAAAAAAAAATATAAACAAACTAATATTGTTTATTTTTTAATTCAATTAAATTCAATTAAATAATTAATTTAAATAAAGAATAAATTTACACATATAAAACAAACTTTTGGGCCCTGTACACCAAAGGGGAGGGAGGGATTAAAATGTAATAATAAAGTAATGTAATATCTTATTTTTTATTCTGTAGCTGCATCCATTAATGAATTTTCTGTAATACCAATAATAGGTACTAACAATAAGAATCAGATGAAATAAAATGCTGTTGAAATTTGACCAATTTCTAAATATGGCGCATTTGGGTGTTCTTGACCAATTCACATTAAAATGAAAAAATTTACAATGAAAAATCAAAAAGCACATTTCATTATAGGTCTAAATTGATTTCCTCTTACTCTAGACAAATCTAACAATGGTAATATTAATAATATTAATAGACTACCAAACATGGCAATTACTCCAATTAATTTGTTAGGAATGGATCTTAAAATAGCATAGAATGGTAACAAGTCAAAAAACAAAATTACTATAGACTTAATTTATATTGCATACCCCTCCCCTTACCCCTCCTTAAAGGGGTAAGGGGTAAGGGGAGAAGGTAAGATATGTGCCAATATGATGGGACTTAGAATATTCAATGAATATTTATTTATGTAGATTCTAGGACCTCTATTAGTTGTATGTATTGTACAATGCAGATCATATCTATTCTTTAAAGCATAAGTTAATAGATCAACATTAGTTTGAGAAAAGGCATATACACTCTCCCCTTTTCCCTTTCAAAGTGGAGAGGGAACCTGAGGGAGGGGTATGTAAACCTTCATTTTGCTTACTACCGTCACCCTTTATTCAGTGAGCTAAAGCAATTGGAGTCAGTAACTCTTGAATATTTAACGGTATTATTTTAATAGTCTATTTATATCAAAGAGAACGTAAAACAGTAAAACAAGGTAGTTGAGTTGCATTGTAGTTAATGCAATACTGCTGTACATTTTGTCTTGTTTATTGTCGTATCATTCTTTGATGTAATGTGTATAGTTAGTACTACAAAAGGTTATCAAAAGTGTTAATACAAAATTAAAATATTCACGTTTAGCTGGTTTACCTGATTGTACAAACATAAATCGCGCATTACCGGTAATTGATCGTTGCGCTATATGACCATCACTAAACATCATACCTGTTATAGCACTCATAACATCTTCGCTTATTTGCATAGCATTTCGTTCAATCTTAGAAAGTCTTTTAATTCCCTTAGTTGATTTAGGTCCTGCTATGCTAAATAATAAAATATGTGATAATAATAGAATTTTTAAGCCTAAAAAGTAATTTCATTTTTTGGGCTATATCTTTCGTTTAAGTTTTAAAACGGCTGTGTTGTAGTCTCTGAACAACTTTAGCAGTGTAGCTAATTATTATATCTGTAAACATTGTAACTTATTTAAAATAATAAGTAGATTACAGTTTTTTAATATTTCAGCTTATGGCACATTTTAAAAATGACACCTATATATTATAACATCATTCAGGAACAATTGATGCTGGTGTACTCATTGGATTCGCTGGAATATAGTTATCAGAATGACCTAATGTATTTGGATAATAAAATACAATTATGGATAAAGCAAGTAAGAAAAAATAAATTGTTACTAGATCTTTAAATGTGAAATAGGGATGCATAGGATATCTATCGTTCTGTGCTATTACACCATTAGGGTTATTACTTCCATGTACATGTAAAACAATCAAATGAGCTAATGCTAATGCAGCTAATAAGAATGGTAATACAAAATGTAAAGAGAAAAATCTATTTAATGTTGCATTTGAAACTGAGCTATATGTTGATAATTTCATTTTTATATTTTTTTAATTATATTATAAACAAAAAAAAAAATAATAAAGATTCTTATTATACACAATATATAACATTTAAAATTATATATTAGTTCGGACTATATCTTGATCTATCATATTATCTAATTTAGTATATTTATTATATTAAGATTTGGATAATTTAATTATTAATAATTTTTAGGTATATTAATAGTTTTAGAATATCTAGGTATTTTACGTAATTTTTTAAGAAATAAAATATATTGTAATCTTTTGTAACCTAATAATCTAATTGGGTTATTTTTAATAAATTTGATTACATTTTCAATATTTCTAACACTAGTTGTTTTAAGTTTAAAACAGTTAGTTTTATCTTTATAAATATTACCTGAAATATTTAAATAAGTTTTTATAGCTTTAATAATTTCAAATGAATTAGTTTGAGCTATATCAAAACTAGCCACATATGAATTTATATAATTAACTTTAGATTTATAAATACTAAAACAACCTTCAGCTTCTATAAATCCTATTAATCAAGCTGGAAAATAATGTTTATTTAAAATATTTTCTATTGAATTTAAAGGTTCTTTAGGACGAGTATATTTAGGTAAATCATTAAAAATTATTATATCATTTAATAATGCCTCTTTAAACCTTAAAAAATCGTATTGTTTATTAGTTAACATAGGGTATTTATCTATAATAGGTATTATAATTTCTCTTAAATGTTGTTTATTTCTAACATTATATCTAACTAAATTGATTTCATTATTTTTTATACCTTTTCTAACTATATGTTTAATTTTACCTACTCCTAAAGCATTTTTAATTTTATATAACAATTGAATATCTCTAATATTCATCTCTAAACCTATTTCATATGTTAAATATTTACCTTTTTTAGAAATACTTACTCATCCATCACCTTCTATTAAACCTACTAAATAACCATATGATAGACCTTTTACGTTTGATTTATACTTACTTGAAAATTTAGAAACAGTAGTATAAAAAATTTTAAATATTTTATTCATTTTTATTTTCTGAATATTTAAAATAAGTCTCTGAATAGTTTCAAAATACAATATTATATTTTGAACTACTGCTGATTGTCCCCTAGTTATTATAATTTTCACTTTACTATATTTATTTCAAATTATTATAATAATATAACCTAAATAATTATTATATAATTGTATAATAAAGTATACAATTTCAAATATATTTATAATGCAAATCCTATTAAAAAACATACAAATATAAAAGGATTTTCCAGCATCAAGTAAAATTTTTAATATTATATCTCTATAATATGGACCCTCTATATTGAATCCACCTCAGATCAATTCTACTAAGTCTTGTCCAAACACTGGTATTGCACTTAGTAAATTTGTAATTACTGTAGCCAAGTTTTAAATTATTGTATTATAGTTTATTATTGAAACTAATAAATTCATTATTTGTTTTTAATACAAAATCACGTATTTTACTTTATACTTTTCTTTATTTAAACTAGTATATTATAACTACTACTTTTTTAATAATACTAGGTAAACAATAAAAAAAAAAATCTAGTAACTAGTAAGTAGTAAAAATAAAAAAAAAAGTAATTAACATTACAGTAAAACCATATGTCATTAATTTTTAAAAAATGATAAAACTTCGACTGTACATTAAGCATTTACTATTTAAACTGTAAATACCTATCGATGTTCCAGTCAGTAGCGATATATCCAAAATACAAAATACAAAATACAAAATAATAGTTTTTACTAATATTATATTATTGAATAGATGTAGATAACCGACGGTCTTGATACAAAACAAATATCTTTAACCAGTTTTCATCGATATTGCCAAATTAACAATCTCATTTTTTCATAAGGTAATGTAACTTATAAAAAAACTATTATTAATTGACTATACTTATTATTTAATTTAATTTATATTTCATAGAAGGGTGAATATAAGGTAAAACAATTTCTCTTAATAAAGGCATAGATTCTTTTCAAATATAAATGTGATATTGGTTAGGTACACCCGTTTTTTGAACAGTAGATTTTATATTAAAATTGTCATTAAGTACTTTAATTAAAAACAAACAATCTGAATAAGAAAATGAGTTAGTTGCTAATTTTAGTCCTTGACCAACTTTTCCGCCATCATCCATTATTCAAATAGCCAATGCTAATGGAGTAAGATATTGACCTATTATTGAAGGAACTCTTTTTACACCATTAACATATCATAAATCATGAATTCAATTAAAATTAGAAAAAGTTCAAGTATGGAATCGGATAACTTTTCTTACAATACCTTTTTTACCTAAACGGGTTTTAATGGAAGGTATATTTGTACTACAATAACCTAATTCAACTAGTTTACTATGAAGCCAAAGTATATAAGAGAGATGACTTCCTTCTTGATAAAAAGAAATTCGTGTTCCTTTAATTCTACGTTCAGCATAACCATCTCCTAATAAAGACCCAAATATAATAGATAATATATCAAAGTTATGTGGACCTATACGTTTATCAGCTCTTATTCTAAGTAATTTAGATGGTGTTATTACCATAATATAATCTATGTTATTAGTATAATCTAATTGTAAATACAGATTATATCATATATATATTGTTTCAATATTCTGTTTATTTATGAAATTTTTTAAATAATAATAAGCATTTAGGGCTAATTTAGGCAAACCCCAAAGTGACATTTGACCATAAGGTAAGACATACAAACTTACTTAATTGTAATGAAAAAAACATTACATAAAAAGCTAGAATAACTTTGAATTCGTATATTCTATTAATTAAATTAAATTAAATTAAATTAAATTAAATTAAATTAAATTAAATTAAATTAAATTAAATTAAATTAAAATTAAATTAAATTAATTAAAAGTTTCGACTGTGCATTAAGCAGCATTTCAGCCACCCATTAGTGACCCAGTCTGTCGCAACCATCTAGATGACTGACGATCTATTAAATTTATTTTCTTTCATTTTTATATTCTTTAGTTATTTATAAACGACTTTAACCTACTCCATTTATACTTGTGGCTGATTATGTTTATAACTGGAATCTTTTGTATTAAATAAAAAAAAAAATAAAAATCCTTTGATCGTTCCACTAACATCGCCAAAGAATTTATAACTATTCTTCAATAACCTTGTCAGGTTATTCCACTTTAAATTTATTTTCCTCTAGAAGTTGCATAAATTTTTAAACTTGTGGGACTATAATCTAAATTCAAAATTTATTTATTTTTAACAATTAACTGTATTAACTGTATTAATAACCGTTCATTAAAAAAATAAGAATCCTAATTTGATATTTTTTATCTCTTCTAATCACTAACCATTTTTCTCCCTCCCCTCCAAGTTGAATTTGCCTCCTCTTCCCTCCAAGTTGAAGTTGCCTCCTCTTCTTCCCTCCCCTCCCCTTTGGGGTAAAGGGTAAGGGAGAGGTTTGGGGTAAGGGAGAGGTTTGGTGTAAGGGAAAAGGAGGGGAGTGTAAACCTATTTTAAATACAAGCCAAATAATTTTCACTTTTTCTAAATCCCTCCCCTCCTCTAACCTCGAAGAGGTTAGAGGAGGCAACTTGGAGGGAGGGGTATGTGAAAACCATATGAAAACCCACTAACAAAATAGGGATTAAGATCGTTAAGTTATTTTTTGTTTTTGCATATAGAATTACTCTTATCTAATAAAGGCATATTATTTAACACATTAGTCGAAGTAGAATAATTTCTTTTAACTATTCAACGTCTTTTTAAAAAATTTTTTTTTGTTTTTAAAGCCCTTCTTATTGTTTTTTCGTTGCAGCCTATAGACTTAGCTGCTTCTACAATGCTAGTAAATTCACCATATACCGTTTTATTTAGATTATATAATATTATGGGTTTAGAATTCTTTTTCATATTTAAAATTGCTTGTTCAGAATAGTTAGGTTTTTCTTTAGTAAGAGCCTTTTTAGAAATCCTAATTTTATCTTTTGTTTCAACAGATAAAGATTTACCTCTATTTAAACTTCCTATCCGTTCACGTCGCTCTAGGCTATACTGGTTTTTCATTTTTAAACGTGAAATTTCAGTATGTTTATAACCAAAACTTGAACCAGCTTCAGTTAATATATTGTAATTAGGTAACAAAGATTTTAAATAAAAGTCTTCTAAATCTAATAACTTTTTATTATTTTCCTTATTTACTATTTCAGGGAATAATTCTAGTATTATAAAGGCAAACTGAGAGAGTTTATACTTTCTAACTGCTAACTTAAGAATTTTACTACCATGAAAATAAAGTAAATGGTTAGAGAATCTTGAATAAAATCTATCTGTAGCAGCTGAACCAATATAATAATCTAATGTAACTTTATTTAATATTAGGTATATACCACTAAGATTTTTAGTATCTGTTTTTATTTTTTGTCTAGTAGAATCTAAATGTAAATCTTCATAACAATAAACAGTCTTTAAATTTTCTTCTCTTAAAAAATCAGTTAATTGTTTGGAATTGTCATTATTAAAGGGAGTTAAAGTAGAATTATATCTAATCCCTCTCTCAAAAACAAAAACCCCTCCCTCCAAGTTGCCTCCAACAGGGCCCTTTGGGAGGGGTAAGGGGCTTGTTATAAATAGAAAGGGTTTAAGTCTAGTTCCGCTTAATAAAACCTTATCAGATCTAGATTTTACTATTGTATCCTCCTTATTTTTGGCGTTAAAAAATTTTTTTTTTAATTTTAATTTCAGTAAGTGACTACGTTCTTTCCCATTAGGGATTAGGGTAAAGACGCAGTTCCTGTTATTATTAAATTTATAATTATTGAATTTAGATCATTTTGGGCTATAATTATAACCCAAGAAAGCAATCAAAATCTTTAAACAATTTAGCCATTTTATATTAGTTTTTTATTCCTACATGGCCTAATAGGTTTTATGGCAGTATAATAAATTATAACATTATAAACCGTATATTATAAACTATTTAAAAATAAACGACTGTACATTAAGCATTATAAATGATAGATACCCACCAGTGACGCAGTCTGTAGCGATTTTTTAAGTAATCGACGGTCTTTTAATTATTTATTGTGAACAAATGGTCAATGTATTAATTAGTTTAACCGTTTTCATTAGTGTTGCCCTACAATCTAACTTCTCCTCGTCATCTTCTTACCGCTATCGTCTTCACCCCTTTTCCTTCTTATAGGGAAAAGGGGAGGGGTATTACGCTGCGGAAGGCGAATGACAATATTTTTACCTTATGATATTTTTATCCTGCATCTAGCTTTGCAGTCCCTCTTTTTTGAAGAGGAGAAAAAAAAGGGAGAAGGGTTTATTTTCATTTTTAAAACATTGTTGTTATAGGACTTTAAGAATTAATCAGATATTATAAATATTCTTCTAATTTATATCGCATTTAAGTCTCCCCCCTCCCCTCCTCTTCGAGGTTTGGGTTATGGGTAAGGTAGGAATTATATATGGACCTACTAATTCGGCTAATAATGGCATAGATATTTTTCACACATTTAATCTTCATTGATCTTTAACTCCTGTTTTGTTAACTGTTACAATTAATCCAAATTTCTTATTAAAGATGTGAGCTAAAAATACACAATCGTTGTATGTAAAACTATTTGTAGCCAAAAATATGCCTTGACCTGATTGACGTGAACCATCTTGCATTATTCAATGGGCTAAACCCATAGGATTAATATAATCTGATATTCAAGTAGGTACACGTTTTATTAAAACACCATCTATAATATGGTAAAATCCTGTATAGATCCAAAATAAATTAGTATATGTAAATAAGGTTAATCTGTAATTATAACTAACTACCTCTCCCTTTTACCCTTTGGGGAAAATAGGATAATATTTTAATTTATTTTATTTACCTTCTACTTTACCAACTTTTTTGGGTGTATCACTCGCACAGTAACCTAATTTATTTAATAACTCACTTAGATGATAAATATAGCTAATATTAGATACGGCTTGTTCAATTTGAAATCTAACACTAGGTAACATTAAGCCTTTTATACTATGCCCTCATCAATCACCTAACATCCCGCAAATGATTATATTTATGACATCCATATTATGAGGCCCTATTCTCTTAATAGCACGAGTATTAGGTTCACTAAATTTTAAAATTGGTAATGTTAATGCTGTATAATGAAAAGTAAAATTTACAAACTGATAATCTCAATTTGGCCATGCTAATATAGCCATCATTAATCTGTTCTTTTTTTTTTTATTAGGAAGACATATACGATCTTTTTTTCTTCTACTCTGCAATCTTACTTTTTCTCCCACAGGGCCCAAAGGGGAAAAGGAGAGGTGGATATATTCGAAATAATAGATCATTTTTATATTACAATGTTAAAAAAAGGTCTATAACCTTTATACCAATTAAAAATACTTTTACATTTAATTGTCATCTTATTTTATATTAGTACTTATCGAGTCCTTAGGCTTCGCAGGCACGAGATAATACTTATCTAAAAATTTAGTATGTTTAGCTAACGCATATTTTATAGGACTTCTACGATCACGATCATTGAAGAAATGTTCAGCTGCATCTGCTATAGATAAAAAGTCTCTCCCCTTACCCCTCCCTTCTACCCCTCTCTTGGGGTAGAAGGGAGGGAGGGGTGATAAATAACATTAGAATCTGAAAAATATAATATTATTTTTAACGATTTATTATTATTTATAGACATTTTTTGCCTGGTTTCATTTGTGATTGGTTGCTTATTTAAAGCAATTGATTTTAACAAAGCACGAGTTTATTTGGAAACAGGTTTTATTAAAAGTCTTATTTTATTTAGATGCTCTTTCATTCTAATACTATGACGTAATTTTGATTCTAATTTTCATTTAGTATTTAATAATGAACCAGCAATTTTAGCTATATTATAACCAGGTAAAAGTAAATCAATATATTTTTGTTCTATTCGAAGTATTTCCTCCTTATTTTTAACCTGTTCAGTTGTTTCAATTACTACGAAAGCAAAATTGTCCAATCCATATTTTGAAACAGCACGTTTTACTAACATACTCCCTCCAATACCTTTAAGAATATGTCCAACATAACGTCTATACATACAATTTATAGAAGCACTACCCACATAAGTTTTATAATTTACTAAATTAATGCAAATATAAATACCAGCTATTGAGTTTAAAGTACTTTTAATAGGTAGACTTATTTTATTTATTGGATTAATTTCTAAAATAAAAATAGGAGTATTAAGATTATGTTTAGTCAGAAAACTTTTAAGTCTTGGACTAGGAACTGATGTAAAATAAAGACTAGAATAAACTATTTTGTTTACTTCAATGATAACATTTAAAAAAGAAAAATCCAACCTATAATATGTTATTAGTTGATTTAAATTAAAGCTAAAATTTATACTTAGAATAAAAATACATATAAATCTATCCTTTTTCTTTTTATTTTGATCAATAATGAACATTGATATATTATTTAAAAACCATAAGCTAATCGTCATCCAACCTGCAAAGCTGATGGTGACGCTCTCTGCTTAATCCCCCCTCCAAGTTGAAGTTGAAGTTGAAGTTGAAGTTGAAGTTGAAGTTGCCTACTCTTCTTCCCAAAGGGAGAGGTTTGGGGAACAAAAAGAGTTGAGGTTGAGGCACATATATGTCACATCATACTAATAATAATGATAATAATTTTATGGGAAAGCCAGAGACATATATTTTTTTTTTTTATAAAAAAAAATTAATTAATGAAACTAATAAAATATTATAATTTAGTAAATATATATTATATATAAAAAAAAAAAGAACAAGACTATATATTTTTACATCACGTGTAATCGTTGAATAGTTTACTAATTTATTGCTCGTTTCTATTTTAATATTACTTATTTAAATTGTTACTTCAGTTTTTTATTATAGTATTGTAAATACTATAAAAAATATTATTATCAAAAATAAAAGTATTAAATAATTTAATAAGGTTTCAAGCATATAGTGAATAGTTTAAATAAAAAATTTTATTCTACTTGGCAAACGAAATAGTAAATTTACCAATATGATAACTCCTATACTTCAAACTAAAACTCTTGGTGACTTAAAAGATCCGTAATATAAACCTCTTGCAACATGTGCATAAACGAATATAAAAAAGAAAGAAGCTACGTTAGCGTGCGTGTATCTCATAATTCATCCATTATTTATATCTCTCATTATCATAAGTAAATCTTAATAAATTCTATTACTATCATTTCAATAATAAGTATTAAATCAAAATTATTCTTTTTTATATGAATAAAATTGATATTTTTGCTTATAAAATTTATCTGTATCAATAGTCCGAAAAATTGCTTTACTATTTTTTTTTATACCTATTGCTTCTAAAGATGAACCATAGCTATTGAAAGGAGAACCATGGAAAATTTTTCCATGTTCATAAACATAAACTTGGAATCCTTTTCTTCCTTCTTTTTCAATAGTAAATTTTCTTTTCAGTTCAAAATGACTCATTCAAAAAACCCGTTGATAAATCAAATGGTGGTTTAATATTAAATATAGAATCAATCATAGATTGAGATACAGAATTTACCTTTTCTAAAACTCTATTAGAATATCTCAATTTATTAGAAGAAACTGACATGTGATTTATCACATTTATACCTCCCAAAGGGAGAGGGTAAATAAATATAACCGAATTTATGTATTTTTAAAGCTACACATCAAAATTTAAAATCTATACTTTTTCTAGTATAAAAAGTTAAGGATTGTAAAAAAGGCATAATATATCCATAAAGACTATCTATATCATTTATTGTTAATGATAAAACATCTGTTTTATTATTAATTACAATACTACTTAAAGGTTTTTTTGCTTTTAGTGTTTCTTTATTTAACAAAGGTAAATTATTTAAAAAAGTACTTATAGAATTTATTAAATAATAGCTTTTTTTAAGTTGTGCGATTTGAAAATAAGGAGTTAAATTTTTAATACCAAAAGTTCCTTCAGCTTCAATAAATCATAATAATCAAAAAGATGTTATATTAACCTGATTCGAAAGTTGGTTAATTTCTTTAACTGATATCTTTTTACGACCTCTATTCATATTAATTTTTAATTTTGTTATTTTATTTAATTTAGAAATAGGTAAATTTTTACCAACATACTTAGATTTTATATTAATAGCTTTTAAAAAATCATTAAAATCAAGTAATTTAGTAGATAGAAGTGGAAAATTTGTAAAAATAGGAACTAATACAATTAATATATCATTTAAACTAGTGATTCTGTACATAGCAGTTGGAGATTTAAGTCCTTTATAAACATGACCTACTCCTAATTGAGATTTTATATAATATAATACATCAATATCATCTATGTGAAGATTAATAGAAAACCTAAAACCAATGTTTCCACGTTTATCTATTTTAATCGTAAAACAACCTTCTCCATCAGTAAACCCCCTAAATAAATTAAAAATAGCTTATTATTTTTTTTTACCCCTCCCCTTCGGGGTGAAAGGGAGAATGAGTATTAGGAACAAAACAAAGAATTATAATACCTATTAAAAATGGTAGGAATTTAAAATAAAATAAAAAATAAATTATAATTTATATTGAACATAAAATTATTTATTATGGTGTTTAAATTTTTCTTATGTAAAATTTTACATTATTCTATTTAAATAAGAATACTTATGGACTATATTATTTTTATGTATTTACGTATAGCCTCTGAGGATATATTATATCCTGCTGATTACTATTAAAAATAAAGTTTACCAGCATATAGAAAATTTTAAAGAACACATCAATACTTTATAAATAATCAATTAAATAATAATTAATTATTAGGTATATAATTTATATGTTCAACACTATTAAAAGCTAATTCAACATTAGGGGAGTAATGCATTGCTAAGAATACACCCGTTAAAATTTGAATTACTAAACATATTGCTAATAAAGAACCGAAATTTCAAAAATAGGATATATTGGCTGGTTGGGGTGAATCAACTATATAAGAATTATATAGTCTAAGTAATACATTATTTTTTAAATTTCGCATTTATTTTTAAATTTTTATTTCTTTGTTATTTTATTATATGCATATTTTAAATATATAAACTTATGCAGTTTATTTTTTAAGCCTTATTTTTAATATCAAAAAAACAATACAAATCCTCCCAAACCTCCCCTTCACTTTTTGGAAGGGGAGGGAATGGGATAAATTTTATTTTGTATTCTTGTTTTTTTTTTTATGAAATAAAAATAAGAATTTAGACTACAAATATTAATATAGATAAGTGAAATATAATAGATTAGTTAATTTGCTTAACCATATCTTGATGACACATCAAAAATTTTAGTTTAAATATATATTCTTTTGTTTATTATATTTTATTTATTAAATTAAATTATACAATTTATATATATACTTTAAATACAAAAAAATAAAAGATAAAAAAAAATTTTTTGTTTATTATAATTAAATAATTAAAGGTTATGTTAAATCTTAAAGTATATTTTTAAAATTAAAATAAATAAATAAAAAAAAAAATAAAAATAAAAACAATTGACAACTAAATATATATATATATAATTAATATAAAATTGAACTTAAATAAATACTATTTTTATATTATCTTTGTAAATGAAAACTTAAAACAAAAAATATATTATTTAAAAATAATAGGCAAAATAATATAAGCCTAATATTAGTATTATATTATTTTTTATATCATTATTAAAATTGTCAGAGTAAGTAAGTTAAATAAAATATATAAATTTAAAAAGTATATATTTTATTGTAACAATTTTAAAAAATATATATCTATAAATATAGATATAAAAATAAAATTGTAAAGTATAGCAATATCATGGCACTAAATATAAATCTGATTTTTTAAATAATAATAATAATTTATTCTTTATAACTTTAGATAAATAATTCATTTTGTTAGATAAGCCCAAGAAGATTTGAACTTCTACATATTTCTCATCAAGAAATTATTCTACCATTAAATTATAGGCTTTATTAAATTTATATATTAATTAAATAATAACTTATAATTGTAGTTTAAACTTTATTTTAAAACTAAACTTCTTTTATTTTTTATGATTATGTTTATAATTAAATTTAATAAACTACTACAAAAAGATAGTATTTTGAAAATAAAAATTAATTTTTGTTTTTTAACAAATAAATTACTAAAAGTAGTAACTTACAATATAGTTAATAATATTTAAATTAAATTTTAAGTAAAAATCTTTTATTATACGTAGTTATATAAGTATATTTTTAATATTAAAACTCAATTCAATTTATTTTTTTTTATTATATTAGATACAAAAATAATTAAACAATGTTTAATAAAAAAAATTATTAATACAAAGTTAATTATAATATGTTCATTTATTACTAATCATTTTGATATGCTTATACTATGCGATTTTAATATAATATTAATTGTATTTAAATAGTGAGTTAAGTTTACAGATGGTTCTGTAGTAGACCTGCAAAGTCTATCTAAATTATGGTTCAATTCCATCTTAACTCTAAATTATTAACAATATTTAAATACACTTAATTTATTAAATCTTAAAATATCATCTATCAAACCTACATATTGTCCTCAAATTTAAATTTTGATGGAGGGGAAGTATATTATTAAAAGTAGTTAAGTTAAAAATCATTTTTTATTGAATTTTTTTGATTAAAAAAAAAATAAAAAAATACATAAATAGATAAGATAAATAAAAAAAAAAAATACATAAATAGATAAATGCAAATTTATTATCTTTATATATTAAATATAAAAATATATAATCTATTATGTAAATGTAATAAATTTTTATATGTTATTAAATTAAAAGATATAAAATTTTTTTATCTATTAATTATTATATAATACAAATTAAAAATTTATACATTATTATTGTTGGTTTTATTAAATATAAAATGTCCGATGACGTTAGTAGTATTGGTATTAGAATTAGTATTTAGTATTAATATTAGTATTCTCGTAGTTTAATGGTAGAACGCTACTCTTCTAAAGTATATGTTTTTGGTTCAAGTCCAAACGAGAATTAAAAAAAATTGTTCATAATTGTCACAATAAAATCAGAATATAAATATTAAAAAAGTTAAAAAAACAAATCCATAATAATATATATATTCAATTATATTATTAACAAAATGTAAATAGTATTCTTATTATAACTCAATCTGTTAAATATTTTGATATTTCAAATGCAATTTTGATAATAAGAAAAGAATAAATAAAAAATTTTTTTATTATTAATATTAATTAACGTGATTTAGATAAACAATTTATTACAATTAATTAATTAATATTTTTATAAATATAAATAATTAGAATAGCTTAATAAATAACAAAAAAAAATACTATTAAATAAATTAATTTATAATATACTAATTTTTTAAATAAAATATTTTATTTGATACAGAGTAAATCTAATTAATTGTAATTGAAAAAAAAAAACAACACAGAATTCCTTATTCCAAATTCCAAATTGAAATTTGAAGTTTTGGAGAGTTATATGTTATAATCCAAAATAATTTGTTATAAATTTTTCCCTTACCCTCCCTCCCCTTTACCCTCCCACAGGTCCCACAGGGCCCTTCCGGGGTAAAGGGTAAAGGGTAAAGGGAAGGGAGGAATACATTATTTATGCTAATTTAGATTAATAAGAAAAACTAAAAGTTAAGTTAATTTAATCATATTCTAAATAATATAATGAAAATAGTTTTTAAACTTAATTAAAAACCTTTAATACCTTATGTATTAATTTGCAGCTTTAAATTGCAAATTTTCTACTCTTATGTAGTCTCATGTTATGAGACTCCATAAAAGTGTATCAATAACATAACCTCATCCTTAAACTTGTTTTGTTTGTGGAAGTTAAGGAAGGGGTAGGGTAACTTAAGTGTTTTTTTTTTTTAAGTAGAAGATTATTTTTTATTATAAATATAAAATCTAATTCTTGATTTTTTATCAAGACTGTGTCTTAAAATTTTTAAATTTAAGACTATACAGTGTTCATAAATACATTATAATAAATTAAAACTATTTAATAAATTTTTTGTACTATGAATTAAATAAATAATACTAAATAATAATTTTTAAACTATGTCTAATATTGCAAATTTACTTATAGCGTTAGCTGATGTCTTGATGATATTAATACCAGTATTATTATCTGTGGCATTTATGACTATAATTGAAAGAAAACAGCTTGGGGCTTTTCAAAGAAGAATAGGGCCTAACACCGTAGGATGATATGGAATTCTTCAACCATTCGCAGATGCTTTGAAATTGGTTCTTAAAGAAACAGTTGTACCTTCACAAGCTAATAAAGTATTATTTTACTTAGCTCCTGTTTCTACATTAGTATTCAGTTTATTAGGTTGAGGTGTTATTCCATTTGGTCAAGGTTTAGCTATTACAGATTTCTCAATGGGAATTTTATATACTGTAGCTTTATCATCTTTAGGTGTTTATGGTATCTTATTTTCTGGATGATCTTCTAATTCTAAATATTCTTTATTAGGTTCAATAAGATCAAGTGCTGCTATGATTAGTTATGAATTAATTTTAAGTGCTGCTATTCTAATAATCATATTATTGACTGGAACTTTTAATTTTACAATGATCATCGAAAGTCAACAGGCTATCTGATATATTATACCTTTACTACCTGTTTTTATATTATTTTTTATAGCAGTTCTAGCTGAAACATCTAGAACACCTTTTGATCTTCAAGAAGCTATATTTTTTTTTTGATTTGGTTTTTCACATTTCTATATGCTTAAATAGTCTAATTTTTATCTACAATTAAATGTCAAAATGATATAACATGACCAATTGGCAAATTTGAATTTAAATTTTATAGACTATACGAAATGGGTCTAGTTAATAACTAGATAAGAAATAGTCAAAGACCCTTTAACTTGTACTTTAACTAGATTTATATTAAATTAGGTGTAAGTTATTTATGAAATTAATTTTTTATTTATTTTTTAATAAGACTTAGACCTCTTTTTGTAATTTGTAATCTGCTTTTTTTTTTTTACTTATTAGATAATTAAGATAAATATATATTTGCATCTTATCCTCAGACACTATACTCCAAATAGATCCTTAAAACTTCCCCTCCCCTTCATCCCTTTTTAAAGGGATGAAGGGGTTTCAAATAACAGCTATTATAATTATAAACAATGTAGGGTTTGAGTTAACACTACAACTGAAATGGTTTTTTTTTATAATAATAAACAGAGTTCAGTTCGTAAATAATAATATCGGTAAGTGTTAAAGTTGGTGAGGTGGAGGCAATGATAATATTAGATAAAAGTAATTGGGTTAGGAATCAGAACTTGTATCAGGTTTTATGACTGAACATAGTGCTGTACCATTTGTTTTTTTCTTCCTGGGAGAATATAGTTCAATTGTTTTATTCAGTTGTATTACAGCTATCTTATTCCTAGGAGGTTATAATATTCCAGAATTATTTGTTAATAATACAATATTAAACATTCAATCTATTATTTTAGGAATAAAAACTTGTATATTTTGTTTTTTATTTGTTTTCATAAGAGCTACACTTCCGCGATTAAGATGAGATCAACTTATTGATTTATGTTGATTAAATCTTTTACCTATCGCGGTTGCATTTATTATACTAGTTCCAAGTATATTGGTAGCTTTTGATATAGCCCCTTATTAACTTTAATATTTGCTTCTTTTTTTTACTATCTTAATAAAAAAAAAAATAAATAAAAATATGTAATTTAACCCCCTTTTTTTTTTTTACTAAAATTTAATCTAATATTATAAAAAAGCTAAAAAAAAACATAAATCAAATAGTTCAGTTCAAAATAAAAACTTGAAAATATCAAAAAAAATAATAAAATACAATTTTAAATATTTTAAAAACATAAATTTGTTTGATCCATATATCTTTTTCAGATGAGTATCATGACTTTTTAATGTTCATTTTATAAACATATCTCCCCAATACCAAAGAGCTTTTTATTGGTGCTATTCTTATTCTTATTATTATTATTATTATTATTATTATTATGTGAACAAAATTTTAAAATTTAAACAAAAAGAGGAGAAAGAGAGAGATAAAACTTTAAATAAACATAACAAAAAACATAACCATAAACATAACAATAACAATTATCCCTTTGACAAGTTCAACTTGATAAATTTAATTTGACTTATTAAACTTAAACTACCCTTTCTTTACCTGTTGCAATTGAAATTTCAATTGCAATTGAAATACCATTGCAATTGAAATTGCAATGGTATTTTAGATCAAATTATAAAAATAAACCAAATAAACATTAACATTAACATGACAAAAAATTGTTTTTTGTGATTGTGATTGTGATTGTGATTGTGATTGTGATTGTGATTGTGATTGTGATTGTGATTGTGATTGTGATTGTGATTGTGATTGTGATTTGAGTTTTATATTCAGAGTAGGAGCTGAAAATTTAAAATAGGAATTTGAAACAACTTATTTTACTTAAACTGTTTTAATGTCACCAATAAAAACCTAGTATTATATAATAGAAATATTTTTAGAATATCAGTTTACAATACTATAAAATCTATTATAAGTCCTTCAATTATTTATTTGCCTTATACTATGTCTACAAATTTAATATTGTATAATAGTAATCTTTTTAGAATATCAGTTTACAATTATATTAAATATATTATTAGTGTTAATGTAAATGTTAATGTGAATGTTAAAAATACAATTATTAATTTGCCTCTATATTATAATTATATTAATAAATTAAATATTAAACATAATATCTCCTTATTAAATGTAAATAATCTTTATCTTTATTCTCAAGTATATATGTTTGAAATATGAAACCGTTATAATTTTTTATTTACTTCTCAATATTTTTTAATGTTCATAATGAGAATATTCTTATTTTTATTTGAAAATAAAGAAAATATTTTCTTTTTACAAAATAATTACTATTTTTATTTATTTATCTGATCTATTGTTTTATTTTATTTTTTATATTTATGAATTATAAATAACAACAATGATATAAAATGGCTAAGTAAAAAAAGATATTTATTTAAATTATTAAAATTTAAACCTCAGCATATTTTATTAATTTCATCTATAATCATTGGATTAGAAGAGGGTACATCAATGGAAAGTGAAAGTGATGTACCTGTTATACCTGCTCATAATTTAGATTCAGATTCAGATGCAGATTCATCAGATCAAGGTAATGAGGCTGATGTAGATACAAATTACAATTCGGATACTACAAAGCCTATTAGTCCAAGTCCTAGCAATGTACCTTCTTCTCATGTACCACCTTTTACAGATAATCCTACACCATCAACACCTGGATCTTCTTGGATCTCCAATTTTGATTTTTTATGAAAAGATAGTAGTCTTAATCCTGATAACTGGATTCCTGATAATAGTAATAATACATCTTCGAATTATAATACAATACCAGATAATCATAATTTAGAAAATGAAGGGAAAGAAGGTTTTATTAACGGGTTTTTAAGTGATGTTCATTATATTAATCATTTAGTACAATTAGAAAATACTCATATTCTTAACGCACAGGAATCTGATACATTTTTAACTACTATGAACGAATTAAAAAATAAACTAGAAACATCTGATTTGATTACTCTTTTTGATGGTCAAGAAAATATGGATGATGCATTAAAATTGCACAAAAAACTAATCAGTAAAGCTAATAGTTAAAAATAACCTGACTTAGATCTAACTAAGGTTAAGTTAAGTTTTAGTTTCGTTTTATAATTCAACTCATACTAGTAATTATACTAATACACACATTAAAAATAATAGGAATAAAAATAATATATTAATATTAATAATAATACTAATACTAATACTAATACTAATACTAATACTTATACTAATACTTATACTAATTATAATACTAATATTAATACTAATAATAAAAATAAAATATAATAATAATTAATGATTTTACTTATTTATTTTTGTTAATTAAGTTTAGAAAATTTTAACTTTATTTTTTTATTATTATATAAATATTATAAACTATTATTTAGACTAAAAATTTTAACATTAAAAAAGCAAGGATTAACACCGTAAGAGTTAAAAAATAAGTAGTCCAAATATTAGTACCCGTATTTCACGTAGTGCCGTTAGTATTAGTAAAGGTAGGAAAACAAGGTTCCGTAAGTTCCGTAGGTTACGTAGGTTCCGTAGTTACCGTAATCCCGTAGTTACTGTAGTTCCTGTATATCCCATAGCTAAAATAAAATAAATGGGCATATATTTAAGATAACTAAAAAACGGGTTCAATCTTTTTTTTTTATATATTATTTAGTTAAACTTAGTATTAAAAAAGTTAATCTTTTATCAAATTCTATTTCACAATTTTCATTTTAATTATAATTATTATATTTATATATAAAGTAAATTATGAATAAATGTAAAAAATATATATACTTATTAAAATAAAAGAGTAAATAGTTTAAATTATTATTTATGTTAGACGCTATCAATAGATAATAAATTTATTAAATATGTTATTAGCAGCTAAATATATAGGAGCAGGTATAGCCTGCTCAGGATTAATCGGAGCTGGTGCCGGTATCGGACAAATCTTCTCATCATTAATCTCTTCAACAGCAAGAAATCCTCAATTAAGAGGTCAATTATTTGCATATGCTATCTTGGGTTTTGCTTTAGCAGAAGCTACAGGATTGTTTGCCTTAATGGTAGCATTCTTAGTTTTATACTCATAATAGCCTATTAAAATCTATCAATTACACAATCATTCAATTATATTAACCCCATTTGTTAATAAACTTAAATTAATTATTCTTACGTTTTTATCACAGTATAAAAGTTTATTCAACTGAGAATAATAACAAAAAAAGCAAATTAACATATTAACTTCTCTATTATATATCGTTTCTATTTTTTATGTAAAATAAATGGTTATTTATATTATTATTTGTTATTGTTATTCTTTTGTTTATGTTTATTGTTTAATTTAAATGTAAATATATTTGTCTTAATGAATAATTAATAATGAATAATGAATAATGAATAATAAATAATGAATATGAATAATGAATAATGAAATTTCATTTTTTTGAAAAAATATTATTAAAGCTAACTCTACCTATAATAAATATTATATCTATTAATAAATAATATTTAAAATAAATTGTATGCTTTATTTATTAAATTACTTATATTTTGAGTGTATGAGTATGAAAGAATAGATTTTTTAGATTAAATCGTTGGAGTTTTAATTTACATGTGCATGTTAATGTTAATGTTAATGTTAATGTTAATGTTAATGTTAATGTTAATGTTAATGTTAATGTTAATGTTAATGTTAATTTTTAGAGTTGTCTGTGAAAATATCAATTTCAATTTCAATTTGGAGGATTCAATCCATTTTTTATTTAATATTTAAAAGAATTTGTATTTGTAAACAGAATTAAAATTATAAAATTTAATACTTATTTAAATCTATTAACCCATTGCCATTCCATAAACGACCATACTTCTAATTTATTTTAAGGTAATTTAGAGGTATTATAGATCTAATGTCAATTTTAAAACATTAAGTAAAATCCATTTAAATATAACTGTTGTAAATATTTATTATAGAATGAATTATATAATAATATATGATTACTTTTATTTAAATTAATTAAAATAAACAACAATTATTTATTGTTGTTTATTTTATAAGTGTTAATTCTCCTCATTAAAAATAAAATAAAATTTTTAATCAATTAATATTATGTACCAAATCTTAATAATAAAAATAATTATAAAACTTTATGATTTATGTAATATTTATAATAATATTTATTATATTAAATTATAAAAATAAAAAACTTGTTTAACTATAAAAGTATCGATGACAATATTGTTTAAACATCAAAAAAAATATATAAAAACAAACATATGATTTCATAAAATAAATTAATTTGTATTGTAAAATAAAATATAACAGAATAGTATTCAAAGGGGTTATTAAGGATAACTAAAGCAAATTTATTAAAAAGGAGGTTTAAAATCCAAATGGCATTCATACTATCTATACGAGATAGATTAGCGTAAACGGATAGCCGATCCTAAGGGAAACCTTTTATTATTACTTCCCGAAGTAAAACATTTCAATAGGGAAAGGAAAAGGAAATCAACAGAGACTCCGAAAGTAATGGTGAGTGAAATCGGATTAGCCTTAAATTATTTATTAACTTGATAGTAACTCCGAACTTAATCTAAGGTAGATAGAAGTAGAATTTTTATCCAATAGATTGATAAGGCGACAGCGTTTATATTTAATTTTTAATGAATAAAGCAAATCATTTTTTAAAAAATTACATATTTTAAACGTCAATAATCCTAATTAAAAATTGGGTACTGAGAGGGTATACTAAGTTCCCGTAGAGTAATAAATATTAAGTCTACTTTATTGCAATCTATAATCGTTTGTAATATTTTGTAGTCTAAAAAAGATTTAACATCTTTGGTTATCTTATTCACGTTAAGATACACCAGAACAAGTACAACGAGTGTTAACTTGTTGGAATATAGGGGAACCATCCTCTAAGGCTAAGTATAATAAATTTAGCGATAGAAAAAAGTACTGTAAAGGAAAGTTTGAAACGAGTGTCTGACGAGGAGGCGGTGAAATAGAATGAATTAGTAACTCTATAAGCAGTTGGAAATTTTTGAGTCATGGTGACAGAAATAAAATGACAACGTACCTTTTGCATAATGGGTGAATTGCTTGCCCATTTGAATTGTAAAATTCTTTAATAAACTGACTCATGACCATTGGTCGGTACAATATAAAAAAATTGTGCTAACGGTGAACCCTAATAATTTAAATAATTTATGGGAATACCGTGGGAAGCTGTAAATCGTAGGAATAAAAAATAATAAATTTCATTATTTTATTTATTTCACTTTAAAAATTAAAGTGGATAGAGTAACCTAATTATTTTTAATTAAATATTAGACAAACTCCTTTTTATTAGCCCTGTAACGACTGATTCGAAAGAAGAGAGTAGTATAGTAAAACTATGCCGCTAACACGTCAGCACTCAAACATTCCACAAAAATATGGGAATATGACAATTTTATTAAAAATTATTCAATCAATAGAAAAATTATTAGTTAATAATAAAAAAAAATATTAAAAAAAATATGCAATCATTAATGGTTCCAAAGAAACATATATTATCAAAATAAAAATTGCAAATGAAAAACAACAAAATAAATCAAAAACTGACTCGATCTGAAAAACTAAATTTAACATTAACAACTGAGTTAGAAGAAATTTTATTTGGTCTTATGTTAGGTGATTTACATGCTGAAAGGAAAAATTCTAATTGTAATACGAGAATGCAATTTAAACAATCAATTAAGAACAAAGATTATATTGAACATTTATATTTATTATTTAACTTATATTGTGGTTCAAAACCAAAATCTTATTCTTATTTTGATAGTAGGGCCGATAAAAATAAAAATTATTCATCTATCAAATTTTGAAGTTTTAGTTTACCTTGTTTTAATAAATTTAGAACAATGTTTTATAACTTAAAATCAATCAAAATTTTACCTTTAGAAATTGAAACTCTATTAACTGCTAGAGGTTTAGCTTATTGAATTATGGATGATGGATATAAATCTGCAAATGGATTTTATATTTGTACAGAATCTTTTTCTTTAAGTGAAAATGAAAAGTTAAAAAAAATATTAAAAAAGAAATTTAACTTAGATTGTGGTCTACATAAACATACAAATGGGACAAGATTATATATTTTTAGTAGTTCTAAAGTTATTTTATTAGAATTAATTAGACCCTATTTGATACCTCATTTTTATTATAAATTTGATATTAAAGATAATAAATAAATAATGATTTAGCTATTGATTAAATTAAAATTAACATATTAATTAATCCTAAATAAATTTTTACTAAAATTTTGATTATTAACCCTAACTTTTTTTTTGAGTTGAAGGTATAGTCTAATCCAATATGAAAATATTGGTATAAATGCAGCAAGTTACTAGGAGTAGCAAGGTTAAAAGCCCTAGCGAAAGCGACTGAATTATTTAATAATATCGGATAAGTTACTTCTAGTAGACCCGACGCTACGGTGATCTTACCAGGTCCAGATATAAAATGATCGAACGGGTGAATGTTGCATAATTCTCCGATGAGATCTGGTAAGCGGTGAAATGCCAATCTAACCTAGTGCTTGCTGGTTTTCTATGAAATATATTTAAGTATAGAGTCTATTTAAGATTTATGAGGGTACAGCACGGTAATTCCCAACAAGTATTAATATTGAATATTTAATTATTCATAAAAATTAATAGGCGTTTAGGTTGCGGGGGCCTTGAAAACCTTACCTTTGGAAGAGAATCTCGGAATAACATAAAATTTAATAATAGATATTCAGACTATTCAAGCTAAGTTGGATAGTCAAGACGGAAACAGCCGTTAACACTGATCAAGGTCCCAAATGATTATTAAGTGAAATTAAGGATGTGACATACAGAATACAGCTGCACAGTGAGCTTGAATAAGTTCCAATAAAAAAAGACTACTGAGCTCACAAATAAAAATTTAAGCTATATGCAAAAAATCCCTAAAGATATTTGAATGTAAATATACTATAATAACATTCAAATGTATAGATTTAATGAAAATGGGTAATTTGCAAGAAAATTTATAAATCTTCAACGACTATAACGCTAAAACTCTTACTTATTTATTTCATTATAGATACAGATTTGATAATTTATCATTTTTAATAGAATAGAAATATTTAATGTTAATGTTCATTTAAATGTTCATGTTCATGTTCATTATCATTTTAAGAGAAATGACATAGTCTTTCAATTATTAAAATAATTGACATTTTTAAGATATAATAGTAGTATTAGAAGAATATTATTATTTTATGCTTATCATCACACTATTTACATCTTCTGTTTATTTAGTGTATAATTAGAAGGTTTTTGGTTCAACCTGGAGAAATCCCTCGTCACTTGAAAGGCTAGCCCCCTAACTCAAGTTAAAATAATTATAACTTTATATTCTGTAAATAATACTAAAAAAATTACTAATTAAAAAAAAATGCTACAATTACAACAAATACAATTATAATGAACCAAAACAAACAAGATTTTAAATTGACTCCTGGTTATATTACTGGTTTAACTCAAACTGATGGATCTTTTATTTGTTCTATTACTATAAATACTGTTGGTTTAATTAAATTTATACCCGTTTTTGATATTACAGCTGATCTTACATCAAAATATGTTTTAGAAGAAATTCAACAATATTTTGGTTACGGAACTATTAGAATAAGTATTAAGAATCATACAGCTTCTTATCAAGTAACTAAATCTTCTGATTTTTTAAATATAATTATACCTCATTTTAACTTATATCCACTTTTTTGTGCTAAATTACATGCTTTTAATTTATTTAAACTTATTTTAGAAGGAATAATTAAAAATAAGGCAAAAAATAAAGAAAATGAATGGAAAATAGAAATAGTTAAAATGGCTCTTTCTATGAATACAGCAAGTTTGAGAACACCAGAACGAATTAACCAAATTTATTCTAATTTAGGTATATTAAATGGTGCTAATTTGCCTTTAATTGAAAATAAAAATAATACTATTGCTACTCCAATTACAAATGATAATATTTCAGGTATTATTGACGGTGATGGTTCATTTTGAATATCTTTTTCTGAAAAAGGAGTAATTAAACCAGGTTTTAGTATAACAACAGATACTGCTACTGTTCCATTATTAAAAAAAATTAAAGAAATTTTTAATAATATAGGTTCAATTTTAAAAAAGAAATCTACCTATTCTTGTTATTATGTTCATGGATTAAATCAAATAACTGAAATTATTATACCATTTATGGATAAAAATCCTATATTTTCTGAACGAGCCAATCATTATGATATTTTTAGAAAAGTAAGTTTAATAATTAAAAATCAAAGACCATTAACATTGGAAGCAAAGTTGGAAATAGTTGAATTAGCTTATAATGCCAATAAATCAGGAAAAAGGCGTAGAATAACTAAAGAAGATTATATAGAATTATTAATAAAAATTCATTCAGATAAATAAATTATAAGAGCTATTAGTAGTTAATATAACCTATATTTCCTTTTTTTAAAGTTAAAGGAAAAAGTTAAAAAAAAAAAA
>Ga0209525_1000098_pt1 | contig 27972 bp, 23 predicted proteins | sample JacPin_JW_Ref_O1_FD_187958 | JGI IMG/M metagenome (GOLD analysis project Ga0209525, IMG submission 187958) | Forest soil microbial communities from Algoma, Ontario, Canada - Jack Pine, Ontario site 1_JW_Ref_O1 (SPAdes) (version 2) | ecosystem: Environmental > Terrestrial > Soil > Boreal... | reverse complement strand
TTTCATCTCATCCTCCCCGTGTATAAGTGCGATATTTCCGTTTGGCCTCTTGCGTCCACCACAAAGGCCGTATGCCGATGAAACACCGCCTTGCCCGTAAAGTTGCGCAGACTCGCTGGGCCTGCTGTAAGCCCCATGAAGGCAGCGCCTTGCGGGGAAATGAAATGGTTCGAAGGGGCCAGAATCCGCATCCAACTTTGTAACGAATGCGTACTCACAATGACTACATATAGAATACAGACAGGAATCTTTGATGCCAGATAAGAAAAACTCGGATTTGACCTACGCCGACGTCACGCCGAAAGGCGTCTACATGGGGCGGCGCAATTTCTTGCTGGGCTTGGTCGCCACGGCTGGGGTAGTCGAAGGCTACAAAAAGCTCTCTCATCTTCCGTCCGCATCTGCGGCTGGAAATGCCCCAGTGAAATTGTCCGGCTTCACAAAGTGGCCGGGCAGCACTTCGGAAGAGCAAACGCCGCTTGAAAAAACCACCCACTACAACAACTACTACGAATTCGGCACAGGAAAAGGCGATCCCGCCGATAACTCCAAGAATTTCGTCACCGTGCCATGGACCGTGTCCGTGGAAGGCGAAGTAAAAAAGCCGCGCAAGTTTTCAATGGACGAAATCATGAAACTCGCGCCCCTCGAGGAACGCATCTATCGGCACCGTTGCGTCGAAGCCTGGTCCATCGTCGTTCCGTGGATTGGTTATCCCTTCAGCGCGCTCGCGAAGCTGGTGGAACCAACTGCAAACGCCAAATACGTCGCGTTCCAGAGCTACTACGACGTGAAGCAGATGCCCGAAGGCCCGATGGCAGGTATTGAGTTGCCGTATGTCGAGGGGCTAAGAATAGATGAAGCGATGAATCCGCTCACGCTTCTCACCGTCGGCATGTACGGCGAAACCCTCCCCAATCAGGATGGCGCGCCCGTGCGCATGGTGATTCCGTGGAAGTACGGTTTCAAGAGCATCAAGTCGCTCGTGAAAATCCGCTTCGTGAAAGATCAGCCGCCCACCACCTGGAATATCTCCAATCCACGCGAATACGGCTTCTACTCCAACGTGAATCCCACCGTGGATCATCCTCGCTGGAGTCAGGCCCACGAGCACCGCCTGAAAGGCGGTCTGGGATTATTCGACAAGCCGATTCCAACTCTGATGTTTAATGGATATGCCGACCAGGTCGCCAGCCTCTACACCGGCATGGATCTGCGCAAGAACTACTGAGCGAGCCATTCGTTGAATTCGATTCTCACCAGCAAATGGACGAAGGTCGTCGTATTCCTGATCTGCCTCCTTCCGCTCGCAATTCTCGTCTGGCGCGGCCTGCACAATAATCTCTCAGCCAACGCAGTTCAATTCGTCGAACACTGGACCGGCGATTGGACGCTGCGATTCTTGATTTTCACGCTCGCCGTCACGCCGCTCCGCAACCTTCTGAAGTTGCCGCAACTGATTCGTTTCCGCCGCATGCTCGGCCTCTTCGCGTTTTTCTACGCCTGCCTTCATTTCACCACCTGGCTCTGGCTTGACCGCTACTTCAATTGGCCCGAAATGCTGAAAGATGTCGCCAAGCGCCCCTTCATCACCGTCGGCTTCACAGGCTTTGTCCTCATGATTCCGCTCGCCATCACCTCAACGGCGGGATGGATCCGCCGCCTGGGCGGCCGGCGCTGGCAAATGCTCCATCGCGCTATATATCTGAGCGCAATCGCAGGAGTAGTCCACTACTACTGGCTCGTGAAATCCGATGTTCGCAAACCGCTGCAATATGCTGCCGTCGTTGGAATCCTGCTGGTGTGGCGACTCGGCTCCTGGTTCAACGGTCGCCGCCACGGCGCTGAGGCAGCTGGCGCGATCCGCCGCGAAGAACCAACTACCGCTGAAACTGCATAGACCTTACACATCCCGTTCATAAATCCTGCTGATGCTTCCCATTACTATTTGTCTATTGCGCCCGTCGCAGCGACAGCGAAAAATGGAATCGAGCACTGAAATGCGCCCAACTCGCTCTGCCGTGCAAATCGAGGAATTGGCCAACAGCATTACGCACGGAATTGGCCTGGTTCTCAGCATCGCCGGTTTCGTCGTGCTGCTGGTGTTCGCCATTCTCCGCGGGGGCGCCCTGCAAATCGTCAGCTGTGGAGTCTACGGAAGCACTCTCGTTTGCGTCTATGCCGCTTCCACGCTCTATCACGCTCTACCGTCACCCCGCGCCAAGCGCGCCTTGAAGATCTTCGACCACTCCGCGATTTATCTCCTCATCGCCGGCACGTACACACCATTCACCCTTGTGACTCTGCGCGGCGGATGGGGCTGGTCGCTTTTCTCCATTGTCTGGGCTCTCGCCATGGCGGGAATCGTCTTTAAGTTCTGGTTCGTGGATCACTTCAAAATTCTGTCCACCGCCCTATACCTCGCAATGGGCTGGATCGCCTTGATCGCGGTGAAGCCATTGCTTTCCTCCATCCCGCCGCACGGCATCTACTGGCTCCTCGCAGGCGGGCTCCTTTATTCCATCGGCGTCGCATTCTTCGCAGCTCGCCGCCTTCCATTCGGCCACGCGATTTGGCACGTCTTCGTAATCGCCGGAAGCGCCTGCCACTACTTCGCGGTCCTCTTCTACGTCATCCTTCGCTACAAAATTTAAACGCCACGCCGTTTGGAGTGCGACGGCTTGCCGGGGCGGTTCTACACTGCACATAACCACGTCCAGCGGATGGCTTTCAAATAGTCGGAAACGCCGGCACCGGCACCGGTTTCGTACCGCTGGCCTCCGGCCGGCGTTTTTGAATTTTATCTCGATTTCTAATCGGCAGACTTTTGCCACTCAAACGTTGCTGGCCCGCAACTAGTCTTACGTACAGGTGTGTCGGGAACGCCCTTCGTCTACAATAGATGGCAGACGGTTGATCATCTCAAATTCACGAGAAAACTTATCAAACTCATGACCAAACTGAACGCGGGACCAAGTGGCAGCGCTTCCAACCTCCCAACCTCACTCCGCACACGGGAGCGGGCAAAGTCTAACCGCAACATTCAATTATTAGAAATTTGTGTAAGTTCCTGGAAACAAGGCAGTTCATCAAATTCTAACCGCAACAAAAACGCACTCTTCGCGATTTTACCGGTTTCGATTCTTTTAGCGTTGTGCGGAATGCTCACCTCCTGTGCTAACACGATGAGTAGCTCCGCCACCACTCCCGTCATCACCGCGCAGCCTGCCAACGCTACAGTTACCGTCGGGCAGCCGGCAACATTCACCGTCGCGGCCGCCGGCACCGCACCCCTCAGCTATCAGTGGACCAAGAACGGAATGAACGTCGGAACGAACTCTGCGACATACACCACCGCCGCGACCACTTCGTCCGACAACAACGCAAAAATCCAGGTCACGGTCAGCAATTCGAAGGGAAGTGCGCCAAGCAGCGTCGTCACTCTCACCGTCGATGCCGCCTCGACGAAACCTTCGATCACCACGCAACCAGCGAATGTCACCGTCACAGTCGGCCAGACCGCAACCTTCACCGTGGTTGCCAACGGCTCTGCGCCGCTGAGCTATCAATGGACCAAGAATGGAACGAAGGTCGGAACAAACTCCGCGACCTACACGACAGCGGCGACGGCACTGACTGACAACGGCGCGAAAATCCAAGTAACCGTGACTAACGCGCAGGGAAGTGCGCCGAGCAGCACCGTCACTCTAACCGTGGACGCCGCCTCGACGAAACCATCGATCACCACGCAACCAGCGAGCGTCACCGTCACAGTCGGCCAGGCCGCAACCTTCACCGTGGCTGCGACGGGTGCAGCTCCTTTAACGTATCAGTGGACCAAGAATGGAACGAACGTCGGCACGAATTCCGCGACGTACACGACCGCCGCGACCACCTCAGCTGACAACGGCGCCCAGATTAAAGTGACCGTAAGCAATTCGGCAGGAAGCACGCCCAGCAGCACCGTTACCCTCACAGTGAATGCTGCCTCGACGAAACCTACAATCACCACGCAGCCGGTGAGCGTCACTGTTACAGTCGGCCAAACCGCAACCTTCACTGTGGCCGCGACGGGGGCAGCTCCTCTAACGTATCAGTGGACAAAGAATGGAACGAATGTCGGAACGAACTCTGCGACCTACACCACAGCCGCGACCACTTCATCCGACAACGGCGCTCAGATTCAAGTAACCGTAAGCAATTCGGCCGGAAGCACTCCGAGCAGTATGGTCACGCTCACCGTGACAAGCACTCTGCCTACGCCGAGCAGCGCCAACGTCCTGACCTATCACAATGACGTCGGACGCACCGGCCAGAATCTGAACGAAACGATACTGACTCACAGCAATGTGAATTCAACAAACTTCGGCAAAAAGGCTTTTCTCACCACCGATGGACTCGTGGATGCCGAGCCGCTCTACGTTTCGAATCTGCAAATTGGCGGCGCCGCGCACAACGTCGTATTCGTCGTCACAGAGCACAATTCTGTCTATGCCTTCGACGCTGACACTTTTACTCAATTGTGGAAGGTCTCGATGACTCCGTCAGGTGAGACTTCCAGCGACGCAGTGAGTGGCTGCGGCCAGGTTACGCCCGAAATCGGAATCACTTCTACTCCTGTGATCGATCTCAAAGCCGGGTCGAATGGAACCATATACCTCGTCGCGATGACGAAGAATGGTTCCACCTACTTTCAGCGCTTGCACGCTTTGGATCTCACCACAGGAGCCGATCTCGCGGGCAGCCCGGTGACGATTCAAGCCACATTCCCAAACAACGGCGGGACGACAACGTTCGTTCCCAAGCAATACAAAGAGCGCGCCGCGCTGCTATTGTTGAATGGCGTGATTTACACAAGCTGGGCGTCGCACTGCGACATTGGGCCATACACCGGCTGGGTGATGGGATACAGCCAGAGTTCGCTGCAACAAACGAGCGCGATCGACATCACGCCCAACGGCTCGCTCGCCGCGATCTGGATGGCCGGTGCCGGACCGGCTGCCGATTCCACGGGCAATATCTACTTCCTCGCGGGCAATGGAACCTTCGACGACACGCTCAACTCGAGCGGTTTTCCTGAAAACGGCGATTACGGCAACGGCTTCATAAAACTTTCGACCACGGGAAACAAGCTTGCCGTCGCCGATTATTTCAACATGTTCAATACAGATTTAGAATCCGGGTCCGACACGGATCTCGGTTCAGGCGGCGCCATGGTCCTTCCAGATTTGCAGGATAGCGCGCAAAACACCTGGCATCTGGCCGTCGGTGCCGGCAAAGATTCGAACATGTACATCGTAAATCGCGACATGATGGGCAAATTCAACGTCCAGAACGACAATGCGATTTATCAGCAGCTCAGCGGTGCGCTACCCGGTGGCGTCTGGGCCATGCCCGCCTATTTCAATGGCACGATTTATTACGGCTCCGTGGGCGCGCCACTCAAAGCTTTTCCAATCACGAACGCGAAGGTCGCAGCCTCGGCCTCGAGTTCTTCAGCCTCGTTCGGTTATCCCGGCTCGACGCCAAGCGTTTCGGCAAACGGTACGTCGAACGGAATCGTCTGGACAGTACAGAACGGCGGAACAGCAGTTCTGCACGCCTATGACGCAGGCAATCTTGGCACTGAACTCTACAACAGCAATCAGGCCGCTAGCGGGCGCGACAGTTTTGCCGGCAACAAATTCATCACTCCGATGATTGCCAATGGCAAAGTCTTCGTGGGCACTCCGACAGGAGTCGTGGTTTTCGGCGAACTGCCTTAGAAAATCTGAGCACCGGGCGCGACAGGCTGATTTGCTCGGCTTCAGCTTCAGCGCTCACTCTCCGGGTGCACTCCCAGCCGGTCATTTAACTCGTCGGCCGCGAGTGGCCGGATGCAGAGCCGAGTCCAATCTTCGCTGCACTGATAGATCTGGTAGGCCGGCAAATCCTCGGACTGCACTTGGTAGTCTCCCGCCTCCATCGAGGCCACGTCTTCGAAGTCCGTCATCGCGTACTTGTTTCCGGGCAGCGCTTGAACTCGAAACAGGGTGGAAGCTGGCTCGTAATTTCCGTAGCTGAAGCAGTGGCCGATGCATTCGCGATCCACGATGTGCTGCACCAGGACGCGCGATTCGTCGCGCTTCAGAATCGTTGCGAGCACACGCTGATCCGGCGGGAGAGTTTTAATTAGATCTGCGACCTGTGCTTCCATTCGGTTGATCACTGCCGTGTCCCGGTAGAGAAACGTGAAAAATACCGTCGCGATTCCTGCGAGAGCGATCAAGTGCCACTTGCGCGGCAGCATCGCGCCCAGCACACAGCAAATGAGCACGGCCGAAATCGAAGTGAGCCGCTCGGTGATGAGTGCGAGCGCCGCAGGTTGGCTCGGGATGCGCACTCCGTCGGGCAGCAGGAATACGGCGACTTCGGCGATCGCGTAAAGCTCGAGAGGAATAAGGTAGGCGTGCCAGAAGTTTCGCTCGCGCCTACGAGCGATCACGTCGATCGCGAGTGCGACCGCGATAAAAATTCCGCACAGCGCCTCGACAATTTTGTAATGCCCGCCGAACAGCACGAATTGGTCTCCACCGTTGAACAGCTGCAACGGGTCATATGCCGCCCCAACTACGAAATGGTGTGAGAGATATAGGCGCAGCACATACAACGCAGCAGTTGCGGCGGCTACCAGCAGCAGCTGAACTCGCGGCGGAATAAAGGATGCAACACGAACATAGGCAGCGGCTGCGATGAGCCAGATGACGCCGAGCGGATGCGCCACATAGATAAATGGGATTAGTACGATTGCAACGGCGCATTCCCGCAGTGTCCCTCGCCAGAGAATCGCGAGGGCAAAAAAGGAAAGCCCCAGTGCGATGTAATAGTTGAAGAAGCCCATCTCGAAGGTCCAGCCGTAGGCCACCATTGCGATCAGCGGCGTCAAGAGCCACGGCGCGCGCCTTGTTGCGGCCGCAGCGAGGACGAAAGCCCCCCAGAAAAAAATCAGAACGGCGATTGCCACCGAGAGTATTTCCGCGGCATGCAGCCCAAAGACTTTCGCGAGGCCGCTGAGCAGGGAGTCGAACAAAATATTGGTGGATGGATACGCGATCCGCAATCCGGGCGCCTGTCCGTGCTCAATCAATTGAGCGAGCCAGGCATTGTAAATATGGCTGCCAAGATCGCCGGCTTCGATGTGGGGGTGCCAAAAGCAGGGAACCAGAATCAGCGCCGAAATCGAGAGCAGCCGTATCCAGTGATCCGCGACAAACCTGCCAGCCGCCGACAAGACGCGGATTTTCGCCGGGACTTCGATCGATGATTCCTGTTGTTCGTCAGGAGGAGAGTGGGAGCGAATCAAATCAAGAAGCCGTTTACAAAGCCTTTCGTTCAATAAACATATCACGCTATCGCACCGGAAAGTTGAGAGCGATCAGAAGGTGTGACACAGGTCACATCTTCAGGTGACGCCGGGTACCGCGACCGCCAGGGGTTCGGCCTACATTAAGAGGCAGAAAGGCAAATGGAGGTGGGCCGTGAGAGTACTGGAAACTGTAACCCGCATTTCTCTTAAGAACATTCTGTACACAACCGATTTTTCGCCGACTGCCGAAGCGGCGGCTCCTTACGCATCGGAGCTAGCCAAACGATACGGCGCCAAAGTTATCGCTCTTCACGTTCGGCCTGTGGAGGCGAACGGGATGGTTCCGCCGGAAGCATGGGCAGCAGTTCACGAGGCCAATGAATTGCAAGCGAAACAACAAGCCGGGCACCTGAAGGCACTCTTTCGCGGAGTCGAGAATGAGGTAGAAGTCACCGAGGGCGCTATCTGGGATGAAATTTCCAGAACCATCGAAGAAAAGAAAGTGGATCTGCTGGTGACGGGAACCCATAGCCGCGAAGGATTGGGGAAAATGGTAATGGGATCCCACGCAGAGAATATTCTGCGCCACTCACCCGTGCCGGTTCTGGTCGTCGGGCCGTACGTTCGGAGCGAGCCGGAAACGACCGCGCGCATGAAGCGCATTCTCTTCGCGACGGATTTCTCGGAAGCGTCTTTGGCAGCCCTTCCTCACGCCATCTCGCTAGCTGAGGAAAACCAGGCCGAGTTGGATATTCTGCGGGTAGTCCCGCCGCAGAAGAGTGGAGAGCTGGTGAATCCGAGCGACCTGATGGACGCGACGGTGAGGCAGATGAAGCATCTCGTTCCTATGGAAGCGGAGGCGTGGTGCAAGCCCTATTATCTCGCCGAGGTCGGCGAGCCCGCACCGAAAATCCTGCAGGTCGCCGAACTGAGCAAAGCTGATCTAATTGTGCTGGGAGTGAAGCGGGTTCACCGCGCACTTGGAGTGACGCATATTCCGTGGACGATCGCTCACAAGATCATCGCGGAAGCGCGCTGCCCCGTTCTCACAGTGCGCAGCTGAGCGAAACGTTTCTTGATGGGACAAAAAGCATTGGGAAGCGGTGCGGGGCGACGATTCAGGCCCCGAAGATTGAATCCCGCGCTCGCACCGCCTCCCGAGACTTATTCGAGGAGCGGCGGCACCTGTTCGGGTGTATGTTTGTGGCGAACCCACGAAAATCATCGCAGAATGAATTCCGGCATAGTCTGGGGATAATCGATTCGGATATCAGAATGTCTTCCAATTCAACACTCCGGTCTTATCCCGCTCAATACGTTAGCGCCTGGACGACGACGGGAGGAATGCCGGTGGTAATTCGCCCCATCCGCCCCGACGATGAGCCGCTGATGGTGAAGTTCCACGGCACACTTTCGGAACAATCCGTGTATCTGCGCTATTTCCATATGGAGAAACTAGATTCGCGGGTGGCGCACGAACGTCTCGTGAAGAAATGCTTCATTGATTATGAGAGTGAAATGGCGCTCGTAGCCGATTGGCAGGATCCGTCGACAGGCGAGCGCGAAATCCTGGCTGTGGGCCGGATGACAAAAGTGCCAGATGCCTGCGAGGCCGAAGTGGCAGTTCTCGTCAGCGATCAGGCGCAGAAGCAAGGATTGGGGACGGAGATGGTTCGGCGGCTCATCGAAGTGGCGCGCGACGAAAAGCTGGAACGGATCGTCGCGGTGATTCTGCCCGAAAATTACGGAATGATGGCGCTTGCGAGACGCTTCCAATTCACTGTTCGTCCGAACCCCGACCCAAGTGTAGTCATCGCAGTCCTCGATCTCTAACCCAGACTTGCCAAGCGTTGCGGGTCCTTTGACGAATGTCACGAGGCCGAGTGACGGCAGCTACCGCTTCAATGTTCTATTTTCAGGGAACATATTCACCAGCGGATGCACCCGCTCACAGGCCTGAATATGTCACCCAAATCGTTTTGGTACTCGCAACGGCCCCAGAGGGCTATAATCTCGGCAAACAAGACAATGCCTGCGCCTTACGGACTCGAGATCATCGAGAACTGCATGAACTGCCCGCATCGGGAAGAGCGGCTCTTCTGCAATCTTCCGCCTGCATCCGTGCAGAAGTTGTCGTCGATTACGTCTCCGGCCAGCTATCCGAAGGGCGCGATGTTGTTCGTGGAAGGGCAGTCACCGCGAGGCGTGTTTATACTGTGCAGCGGCAAGGTGAAGCTGTCCACTTCGTCGGCAGATGGAAAGACCTTGATTCTGCGCATATCCGAAATCGGAGAAGTGCTCGGATTAGCGGCGGTGGTTTCCGGCAAGGCTTATCAGGCGACGGCCGAAGTGCTCGAGCCGACTCAAGCGAATTTCATCAGTCGCAATGAGTTTCTTCAGTTTTTGCGGGAGCATGGGGAAGCTGCAGTGCGCGTTGCCCAACAGCTAGCTGAAAACTACCATCACGCGCTGAGCGAAATGCGGACCATTGGTCTTTCGCATTCGGCCGGCGAGAAGCTTGCGCGATTTCTGCTGGACTGGATTGCCGAACATCACACTGGGAACGGCGAGATCAAAGTGAAGCTCACTTTGACCCACGAGGAAATCGCACAGATGATCGGTGCGTCGCGCGAGACAGTGACCCGCCTGTTTACGGACTTCAAAAAAAGGCAGCTGCTGCAAATCAGAGGCTCGACGCTGGTGATCCGCGATCGAGCTGGCCTCGAAAAAATTCTCGAAAACTAAACCCGCACACCCATATTTTCGGGCTGCAAGCAGGATTTCCGCAGGAGTTCGCGTTGCTTCGCTCTTGGAATCGAACCTGGAGGAGTTTTCGGAGGGATTTCGACTCGCGTGCAGACAAAAAAAAGGCGGATCAGCCTAAGCTGACCCGCCCTTTTCGACTAGAGGCTAGTGACGTTGGCTGCCTGCAGACCCTTGGGGCCGCGGGTAACTTCGAATTCAACCGCCTGGCCTTCGTTCAGCGACTTGTAACCTTCCGCCTGAATGGCCGAAAAGTGGACGAAAACGTCCTCGCCGGACTGGCGCTGGATGAACCCAAAACCCTTGCTGGCATTAAACCACTTCACTGTTCCTTGTTCTCTCACTGATGTACTTCCTTTTTCTTAAGCTATTTGTGCTTCTCGACCGCCTCCAGCCGTAAAGCAAAAGAGGCCGCAAGTTTGAACTTGCAGCCCCTTCAATCGAATCTAAAGGTGTTACAAGAGCAACAAACGCAGACTGAACATAGCATGGTTTGGGTCGTTCGCATAGCGAAATCTGAGTGCGACCGGCGCATGAAACTTGGCGATTGCTTGCGCGGCTGACCGCGCGCGCAGCTGTTCGTCGATTTGTGCCAGCGATTTGGATCGTGCTGCGACAGCGAGAAATACAAAGGACGATGTCGCGATGCGAGGCAAGGATTTGCGATTGCGCTCTTTTCTTACGGTGGCGCAGGCTCCCCGACGCAACCCTCGGGACGCCAACGACGCGAAAGCCTACGCTACTGGAGCGGTATCTGTTGCGCTAACTATTTGAGGGAGTAATTGGCGCTGAAATGTGGTATTTGTTTCTTTCGAGCAGCGACCCGCCTCGCAGCTCGCGGTCCCCCTCGGAGGCACGCAAAAATGAACAAGAAAATGCTTACCATTGTCGGCGTTATTGTCGCCGTTCTGCTCCTCGTGATTCTTATTCTTCCGTCGTTGATTGACGCGAACCGTTACAAGCCGGAGATCCAGGCGAAGCTTGGAACAGCGCTAGGGCGCAACGTGCAGATCGGCAATATCAAACTTTCCATTTTTTCCGGCGGTGTCGTCGTGGACGACGTTGCCATCTCCGACGATCCCGCCTTCAGCCACTCGCAGTTTCTGGCAGCGAAAGAACTGACCGTTGGCGTTCATCTGATTCCGCTGATTTTTTCGAAGCAGCTTGAGATCGAATCGATCACCATAAAAGATCCGCAGGTGACGCTGCTTCGCAACAATGCCGGCGTGTGGAATTATTCCAGCATGGGCGGCGGAGCTTCAAAGACAGAAGCGAAAACATCCAGCTCGCCATCGAGCGCAAATTCTCTTTCCGTTGGAAAGATCGAAATCACGAATGGAAAAATTTCCGTGGGTACTGTCGGCTCGCGCGCGAAGCCACTGGTCTATCAGGAAGTGAATCTCACAGTGACCGACCTTTCCTACACGTCGCAATTTCCGTTCAAACTTTCGGCGAAGGATCCCGGTAATGGCGCGCTAAAACTGGAGGGCAAAGCGGGGCCGATCGATCAGACCGATGCTTCGCTCACGCCGCTCAACGCCACGATTGACGTACAGCATCTCGATATCGCCACCTTCGGAGGCCTCGCCAGCGGGTCCGCCGGAATTGCAGGCTTGGTTGATTTCAATGGCTCGCTCACTTCGGACGGAAAGCAGATGAGTTCGAAAGGAACAGTGAAGACGACGAAGCTGAAGCTCTCTGCGGCAGGAGCGCCTTCGACGGTTCCTGTGAATGTGGATTACGACACGGACTATCAGTTGAAGTCGCAATCGGGCGTGCTGAAACAGGGCGACATTCACGTGGGCAAAGCGCTCGCGCGATTGACTGGCACCTACAACATCGCGGGTGAGACGCCGACGGTGCAATTGAAAATGAACGGGCAGGGAATGTCTGTGCCGGACCTCGAAGGCGTGTTACCCGCAGTGGGCGTCACGCTGCCGTCCGGCTCGGCGCTCACCACCGGAACGCTCGATGCGAATCTGGCGATTGCGGGGCCGACGGACAAGCTGGTGATCACGGGCCCGATCAAGCTGGCGAATGGCACGATTAAGGGTTTCAGCGTGAGCTCGAAGTTGGGAGCGCTCGGTTCCTTTGCGGGCCTGGGCGGAAACAAGAGTTCGGATACCGTGATTGAAAGCTTGACGACGAACGTACGCGTGGAGCCCGCCGGCACGCACGCGCAGGATCTAAACGTGGTGATTCAGGGAATCGGCTCGGTTACCGGGGATGCCAACATTGACGCCGCGGGAAAACTCGATTGCAAAATGGTGGCTCACGTTAGTGGCGGCGCGTTGGGAGGCATATCGCAGGTGGCATCGGTGGCCTCATTGCCTTTGGGCGGCGGAGGCAAGGGTGGCAGCGGCGGCGGCATTCCGTTCCGCGTCACGGGCACTACATCGAATCCCATCTTTGTTCCGGACGTCGCCGGAATGGCGGGAGGACTCGCGAAAGGCGGAGTGGGAGCAGCTCTGGGCGGCGGGAAGGCGCTTGGCGGCGCAGCAGGCGGCGCTACTGGCAGCGCAGCGGGGGCTCTGGGCGGCTTGCTAGGCAAGAAGAAATAGCCACGTCCATTTCTCGACTCGAGGCGAGCCGAAGAAATTTGGAGTGCGAGAGCTTGCTCTCGCTTTCATAGGGCGCGGCTTGCCGCGCCCGGTTTGTACGGGCGCCGCGCCGCCCCGGCAAGCCGGGGCAAAACAAAGCGACGGCAAACCGCCGCACTCCATAGAACTGCTAAGAGGTTAGCGTTCGCTCGGCTTCCGACAGCAAATTCCGTAATGCGCGTACGACCACGCGAATCATCAATACAATTACGACCGTCGCGATCAGGACAATCGTTGCCGCGGCGTAAGGATGTTTGGTTGCAAACCAGATCAGGAACACGACAGCCGCATCTTCGCTGAGGCTTAGCGCGGCGTTCGAAATCGGTTCCGGCGAATGCAGCACCGCGGCGCGAGCCGCCGTCTTTCCTCCGTGCGCGGCGAGAGCGATTAGCGATCCAGCCAGGGTTGCGAACAGCTGCTGCCATTGCGGTAGTTGCGAGGTGGCGGCGAAAGTGATCAACGCTGCCACCGGCACGCGTACGAAGGTCTGCAGCGCGTTCCATAGCAAATCAAAAACTGGAATTTTATCGCCCACAAACTCCACGAGAAACAAGACCGCGCACGCGCCAATCACGTACCAGCTTTCGACGATTCCGAGTGACGGCGGAAGTATTGCGACGTGAAAGCGTGACAGCAAACCCAGCATTGCCACGGTCGCGTACACGTTCAATCCCGCTGAAAAGCAAACCACGACGAGCATAGCGGCCAGGGTGTGACCGTCGGGGATGAACGGCGAGAGCAGAGAAGCGGTCATGCGGGATCTGAATTCCTCCGAGGGCTGCTGCCTTTAACTCTTGCGGCACGCGCTGCCTGCGCCGCAGGGAATTATGCACTATAATCTAAGCTGTATTCAGGCTCGCGGAGTTTTGCTGCGGATTGGCGTTCTGCGAAAATCCCTCTTCTTAGATCCACCCCCTTCTGTTTTGTGATCAGCATTTTATTGCGAGGGCGTTATTGCGTTTGCCGACGCGATGCCTTTGCCGGCTTGTGCGTCTGCGAAAGCCCTATCGCGCGCTAAGTACAAACAAGGGAACAGGAGTTGGGAATGAAACGAGTCCTTTTTGTGGATGATGAACACGAATCGCTGGAAGCGCTTAAGGGAATGCTGCAGCGGCAGGGACTTCCGTGGGAGGCGGCATTCGCGACCAACGGAAAATCGGCGCTCGATCTGCTGGCGGAAAAACCATTCGACGTGATTATTTCCGACATTCGCATGCCGGAAATGGACGGCGCCGCCCTGCTGAAGATTGCTTGTGAGCGGTTTCCCGGCGTCGTGCGAATCGTGGTTTGCAGCCAGGAGGAAATGAATGGCGCGCTTCGCGCCGTGCCGGTGGCGCATCAGTTTCTGCTAAAGCCTTGCGAGCCGCACATGCTGCGGGTGGCGGTGGAACGCGCCACAAGCCTTTCGGACGTCCTCGGGAACAAGATGCTCGCCAACATTGTGGGTTCGGTGAAAGACCTGCCCGTGCTGCCGCGCACCTTCATGGCGCTTCGCGAAAAGCTGGCCGATCCGAACGCGTCGGTGAAAGAGGTGGTAAAGCTTGTGGAACAGGACATCTCGATCTCTGCAAAAATTCTTCAGCTCGTGAATTCCGCATTTTTTGGATTGCCGCGCGAAATCTCCACGATGAATACCGCCGTAAGTTATTTAGGAATCGACATGCTCCAGAATCTCGTGCTGTCGGCGGAGGTATTTCGGGTTTTTGAAAACTCCGCGAATCTGCCGGGATTTTCCTTTGAGGAACTTCACGAGCATTCTCAACTCACCGCCAAGATCGCATCTCATATTCCCGTGCCGGCGGCCGTGCACAGCGCTGCCGTCGTCGCGGGCTTACTGCATGACGTTGGCAAGCTGGTACTCGCCACGCGATCGCCGAAGCACTTCGCTCGCGCGCTGGAGGGCGCCGCAGAGGAAAAGCGGCCGTTGTTTGCAGTCGAGCAGGAGTTGATGGGCGTCTCGCACGCGGAGGTGGGCGCGTATTTGTTGGGGATTTGGGGACTGCCGTGCCCAGTGGTGGAAGCGGTGGCGCATCACCATCATCCGGAGCGCGTGCCGCAGGAGACGCTCGATGCAGTCGCGGTGGTGCACGTCGCGAATTACTTGGCGCACGAGAATCCCGTGCGTGCGAGCGCCGGGGGCGATTCAGATTCGTATTCGTATCTGAAGCCTGTTCCTGCTTACCTCGAGAATTTGGGCCTGACGGATCAGATTCCAACCTGGAACGAATTCGCAGAAGCCGCCGCGATCGAAATGCGGGACGGCCCGAAGCGCGAAACCCGCCCCGAGATGCAAACCAGCAAGAAATAGGCGGGCCCAAATCCTTCTCGATATACCGCGCCGCTGTGGTTGCGCGGCGGCGCGTTTCTTACTGCACGTTAATCGAGATCGGTACAGCGTGCGTTGCCGTTCCGATCGTGAAAGATACGCTCGCGGCGGAATCGAGACCTACGGGCGTTCCGGGGTCGTGAACACCGCCGCCTCCTCCTCCGCCCCCGCCGCAAGCCGCAAATGTCAGAAGCGCTGCGAACGTGACTACGGCGAAAGCGATTTGAATTCCACGGCGGCCGCGCCGCAGGCCAAGCAACGACAGAAGTGCCAGCAGCCCAGTCACGGTTATTGCTCCTGGCCGATTGTTCGTCGGCTGGAAGCGCCGGGTAGCAGGAACGCTCGAGGGAGCTCGCGTCGAGACCGTCAGCATGACGGTAGTCGTCGTCATGGTCGAGCTGAAAGTGACGCTCGCCGGCGCTACCGCGCACGTGCTCTCCGACGGCAAATTGGCGCACTGAGGAACCAGATTAAACGTGCCAGTCAAGCCGTTCATCGCGGTGAGCATCAGTGATGTGCTCCCCGATTGCCCAGGGCTAGCGACAGTAATCGACGTCGGACTCGCCACTACGGAAAAATCCGGTCCGGGAGTCACATTTACGTTGACGCCGCCATTCGACGTCTCGTAATTGGTATCGCCCACATACGATGCAGTGATCGTTTGTAACCCTGTGGGCAGAGCAGTCGTGGTGCATTGAGCTTGTCCGTTGGCAATCGGCACTGTGCACAGCGTGGAAGTGAGGTTGGTGGAGCTGAATCGAACATTTCCGCTGAGCGCCGGACCGCCCGGGGCTTGCGCAGTGACAACCGCCGTAAGAGTCACGCTTTGGAATTGGGTGACCGTCGAGACGGATGTTGTTAACCCGGTTGTGGTGGGAATGACCACGTCGGTGGTGGCTGGGGGGGACGTGGCGGCTGCATAATTACCATCGCCGCTGTATTTCGCCGTGATCGTGTTCACTCCCAAAGGCAGCACCTCGCTATTAATCATGCCGCCGCCGGTCAACGCGCACGTATTGTGATTAATTCCTGCGCTAATTGGAGCGCTTCCGATTGGCGTTGTTCCGCTGAAAAAGGTGATCGTTCCGGTGGGGAGGTTCCCACAACTCGTGCCCGTCACGTCAACGCCGGCGTCAATACCCGAACCGAATGTGTTGAGGGCTCCTACGATTGGTGCACTGAGTGTCGTAACCGCGGGAGTAATCGTTACCGTAGTAGAAGCAGCAGGTCCCGCAGTAAAGCTTGTGTCACCGCTGTAAGTGGCCGTGATGGTGTGCTGGCCGCCGCTAAAGGAGAAGACTCCGCTTGGCGTGGCGGTGTTGCCCTGCGAGTTTAAGGAGAAGGGGCTGCCGGTGATTTGAGTGCCGTTGTCTTTGATCGTTACTGTCCCTGTCGCAGTGCCGTTGCCAGACTGGCCGACCACATCCGCGCGGACATAAACAAAGCCGCCGTAAGGCCCGGAGGTAAAGGGAATCGGATTGCCGTTTGCATCCGCCGTCAGGGCTTTCAAGGTAGTGGTGCTGGGTTCAGGAGAAACCACAACAGAGATTGGAGGAGTGGAGTCGCTGGCAGAGAATGTGGCGTCTCCCGGGTAGTGCGCGGTTACTGTGTAGGAACCCCCCGGAAGATTGTTAATCGTTCCGGTGACAGCCCCATTGACCAGCAGGAAACTGCCCACGCCGATACCCGTGCTCGTTTCCACCGCGATTTCGCCGCTTGGAGTGCCAGTGCTCCCAGATGCGGGAGCCACACTGACGTTCAAGTTCGCCGTCGCACCATGCGTAATGGTTAAGGGTGTCGGCGTCATCGAGAGCGTAGTGGTGCTGCCCTTGGAACCGGCTGCTGTGGTCGCCCAGGCGTTCACGAGATTGGCGGCGTTCACTGTGCCAAGGCCAGTGGCGAGGTCGTACGCAGTGGTTGTCGCATAACCTGTTAGCACTCCGAATTGGTCCGACTTAACGTTGGTGTGACAGTCACTCGTGCTGCCCGTAAAGCAGGGCATCGCAATCGTGCCTGAGGTTACGTCGTAAAAGACGCAGGTGCTCGCCGGACTCGAGCTTGAGTTGCACCCGGTCGCAGACTGCTTCGCGGCGAGACTGTACAGAATGTAATTGGGGTTGCCCTGCCGCGAATTGATTTTCTGATCGATCATCGCCATGATTCCAGCGAATGCAGGCGTGGAAGCCGAGGTGCCGCCGATGCCGACAACCGTGCCGTTCGGGTCGGCTGGGTCGCAATAGGAGTTTGTGACGTTCTTGGAGCAAATCACGTAGAAATTGCCGTTGAATCCATTGCTGGCAAAGAGCGACACGTCCGGAATATCGCGCTTGCCGTCATTCGGGACGCCCGTTCCGGTTTGCCAGGAAGGTTTTGGGTAGCCTCCGGTGCAGCTGACGATGTCCTGACCGCTGCCGGTGGTACAGGAACTCTTCCCTCCGCTTCCGCCGGTTGCGACCACCGCTCCAAAGAGCCGGCCATTATTGCAGTTGGTTTCTGCGTTTGTAATGCCAGTGACAATCGACCATTCGGCATTCGTGCAGGAATCATTCCAGGTCATTTCCGGAATGTACGATTTCGCGGATGCTTCGTGAGCGTCATTCGTCAGATTCCAAAAAGGAGTGAAATTGTTGAGGTCGTTGAAATCAGTGCCGCCCACCGCGGTCGTGTAGGGAGTAGATGCGAAACCGCTCACCTGCAATCCGAATTGCGCAGGATCATCGCGATCGCATCCGGCCGAGCCGCTATCGCCGCTGGAGAGAAAAACAGACATTCCCTGCGCGGCTGCCTGCTGCCAGAGTTGATTGAAAAACTGATTTCCGGCGGTGCCGAGGGCTGCCTCGCAGATTCCGTAGCTTTCGCTGACGATCGGGGCGACGTTGTGATCGACGATGTATTGAGCGGCCAGATCGACGCCCAGAGTCGTGTCCGTTGTGGCGGCGACAACGAATTTGATTGCGGCGCCGGGGGCCACAGCGCTGGACCATTCGAGGTCGAGATCCGACTCGATCTCGTCAGGCTGCAAGCCCGGATCAGGGCCATCCACGATCATGGTCGGGTCGTTCGACGTGATGCCAAACAGAGCGCGGAACTTTTGCAGGTCCACAAAGTCGACATCAGTCTCGCCGACGATTGCGATTGTTTGCCCGGTGCCATTGATCGCGGGCGTGGCGTTCCAGAGCGGAGATACATTGTAGATGGTCGCGAAATCATAAGGACCGACACCATAAAAGGTCAGGTTGCCGGAAAAATTCGGCAGGGTGAAAAGGGGTCCAGCCGGTGTGAGCGCGCTGGTTCCTTTCGTCCGTTTGAAGGTGCCGACGACGTGGTTCATCGCGTGTCGAGGGAAATTGTGGAGGGTGAGGACGCCCGCAACAGCGGGTAGGAGCGCGGTTGGAATCTGGGGGTCGCTCGCGTTGGCCCAGTGGTCAGTGCCGTTGACCGAATACTTGCGAATTTCGGTGTGAAACGCGCTTTGTACTTGCGCGGCTGTGCCGGAGAATTCGATTACTGTGCGACCGTTCGAAACTTTTGCGACCTGGAAGCCCTGGAGCTGGAGCCATGACGTGACGGCTTGAATGTCCGCGTCGGCGGGGCCGAATTGCTGGCCGAATTGTTCTGGAGTCAGCCAGGCGTGGTAGTTCGCCGAGGATTTATCTTGCTGCTGGTCGAGCAACGCTACGAGCGAGGCTTCTAGCTCCGGGCTGCGCTTCAGGACGAGCAGCATGCGCTGCATCGGCAGGCTCGCGGGGGCGGCGCCGCGGTCGTATTTCGCGAGCGCGAGCGGATACGTGTTGCCACGCAGGACGGTGAGCTTCGATTCTTCGATGGGTTGCGTGATGAGCGCGGGCTTCAGCGGCGAAGTCTGCGCCCGGCTGAAAGCGGGGAAGATTGCTGCGAATAGCAGGGCTAAAGCACACTGCGAGAAGCGAACGTAAAAACCTCGGAAGACACTTCGGGTGACGCTGGCTGGGGCTGGGAGCCTCATCGTTTCACCTGTTTTGAACCGGGAAAAGCGAGACTTTGTTTATAACAAGCTTATAGTCCGAATCAAGTATTAATTTGGTGATGAAATGAGCACATCGCGTTTCGCTTCACTTTCGCGCGACATCCGAAAGATCGGGCGGGCTCTAGAGCATTTGGCGAAGGACGTATTGCAGAATCCCGCCGTGCTGGTAGTAGGCGACTTCGAACGGCGTGTCGATGCGAGCGATGGCGGTGAAGTGCTTTTCCTTGCCTGAGGCGTCGCGAGCGCGAACTTTCATTTTTTTGCGGGGCTCAAAATTACCGGCCAGGCCTTCGATTTCGAAAGTTTCGAGGCCTGTGAGGCCGAGTGTTTTTGGAGTTTCGCCGGGGAGGAATTCGAGCGGCAGGACGCCCATGCCCACCAGGTTCGAGCGATGGATACGTTCAAAGCTTTCGGCGAGGACGGCGCGGACGCCGAGAAGAATCGTTCCTTTGGCAGCCCAATCGCGAGAGGAACCTGAGCCGTATTCCTTTCCTGCGATCACGATTAGCGGGACCTGCTCGTCACGGTATTTCATCGCGGCGTCGTAGATACTCATTTTCTCGCCGCTGGGCTGATGAATCGTCCAGCCGCCTTCGGTGCCGGGTGCGAGCATGTTCTTCAGGCGGATGTTCGCAAACGTGCCGCGCATCATCACTTCGTGATTGCCTCGGCGGGCGCCGTAGGAGTTGAAGTCTTTCGGTTGAACGCCGTGCGCGATGAGATGTTTTCCGGCCGGCGTGTCGGCGGGAATCGAGCCGGCGGGAGAAATGTGGTCGGTGGTGACGCTGTCGCCAAGAATTGCCAGCGCGCGCAAACCGTGCAGGTCGGAGAGCGATCCTGGTTTCTTGGGCATTCCTTCGAAGTATGGCGGGTTCTTGATGTACGTGGATTTTTCGTCCCAGGCGTAGAGATCGCCTTCGGGAATCGGGAGCGCGCGCCAGCGCTCGTCACCCGTGAAAACGTCCGCATATTCCTTGCGAAACATTTCGGTGGTGACGGAATCGCGCATCGTGGTTTCGACTTCCTGCGGCGTAGGCCAGATATCGCGGAGATAAACGGGCTTGCCGGATTTGTCGTTGCCGAGCGACTCGTTGACGATGTCGATGTCCATGCGGCCGGCGAGCGCATACGCGACCACGAGCGGCGGCGAGGCGAGATAATTGGCGCGGCAGAGAGCGTTGATGCGGCCTTCAAAATTGCGATTGCCGCTGAGAACGGAAACGGCGACGAGGTTATTGTCTTTGATTGCTTTGCCGATCGCTTCGGGTAGCGGGCCGCTATTTCCGATGCAAGTGGTGCAGCCGTAGCCGACAAGGTGGAAGCGCAACTTTTCGAGATAGGGCCAGAGACCGGCTTTTTCGAGGTAATCGGTGACGACTTTCGAGCCGGGAGCAAAACTGGTTTTGACCCAGGGCTTCGAGCTGAGTCCGCGCTCGACGGCTTTTTTCGCGAGCAGGCCTGCGCCGAGCATCAGCGATGGATTTGATGTGTTGGTGCAGCTGGTGATGGCGGCGATTACCACGGAACCATCGGCGAGATCGAAATTGTCGCCGTTGTTTTTTACGTGGACGTGTTTGGGCGCGGCGCCTGCCAGCGATTTTTCGAAGGACGTTTTCGCCTGGGTGAGCGGGACGCTGTCTTGCGGACGCTTCGGCCCGGCCATCGTGGGAACGACTTTTGCGAGATCGAGTTCCAGGCGGTCCGAGAAAATTGGATCGGGAGTCTGGTCGGTGCGGAAGAGGCCTTGTTCCTTCGTATAGGCTTCGACGAGGCGGACTTGATCCTCGCTGCGGCTGGTGAAGCGGAGATAGGCGAGCGTTTCTGCGTCGACGGGGAAGAAGCCCATCGTCGCGCCATATTCGGGCGCCATATTTGCGATTGTGGCGCGGTCGGGAAGTGTGAGGCTTGAGAGACCTGTCCCATAGAACTCGACGAATTTTCCGACGACGCCTTTCTTGCGCAGAATCTCAGTGACAGTGAGGACGAGGTCGGTGGCCGTCGCGCCTTCGGGCAATCGTCCGTGGAGTTTGAATCCGACGACAGCTGGAATCAACATTGAGAGCGGCTGGCCAAGCATTGCGGCTTCCGCTTCGATGCCACCCACGCCCCAGCCGAAGACGCCGAGGCCATTGACCATCGTGGTGTGGGAATCTGTGCCGACGAGCGAATCGGGGAAGGCGAGCCAGGCGCCGTTTTCCTGTTTTTTGAAAACGACGCGCGCGAGATATTCGAGATTCACCTGGTGGCAGATGCCGGTGTCCGGTGGAACCACTTTGAAATTCTGAAAACCTTTTTGGCCCCAGCGCAGGAAGGCGTAACGCTCGATATTGCGCTTCATTTCAAGGTCGGCGTTGAAAAGGAAGGCGCCGGCCGCGCCGAATTGGTCCACTTGCACGGAGTGGTCGATCACGAGTTCAGCGGGTAATAGGGGATTAATTTTCTTTGGATCGCCGCCGAGGTGGCGCATCGCGTCGCGCATGGCGGCGAGATCGACGACGGCAGGAACGCCCGTGAAATCCTGAAGGAGGACGCGGGCGGGCATGAAGGAGATTTCTTTTTCGCTCGCGCCTTCGGCGCTGGTGGGATCCCAGGTGGCGAGGGCGCGAATATCTTCGGGATGAACGAAGCGGCCGTCTTCGTGGCGCAGTAGATTTTCGAGAAGAACTTTCAGAGAGAAGGGAAGGCGCGAGGGCTTGCCGACGCCGGAGCGCTCGAGCGCATCAAGGCGGTAAATTTCGAAGGATTCGCTGTCCACTTTGAGAGCGGCGCGGGTGGCGAAAGAGTTTTTGTGCGATGGGCTCATGCCGGGTTGGAATCTCCTGTGTGAATAACAGCATATTGTATCGCACGCGCAGTCGGAAGGTAACAGCGACGGCGGGCTGTTGTCAGGAAAACGGCCGAGGGCGCTTCAAAATGGATGGGCAAAGCCACTTTTGTAACGATTAGAAAATTCGAAGTTGTTGAAAGTGGGAGGGTTATTCGGATTGTTAATCGCGGTGTAACGATTAGAGTTTTCGAGGCGCTCTGGGCCTGGACCTCGTTGGGATAGCCGCGACCGGCGCGAGTTTTTCTGAACTAGCACGAGTGATGTTAACATATCGGTTACAGGTTGTAAAGTAAGAAAATGTTACGTTTGGCTCGACGGGCAGCCTCACGGGGCAGGTAAGTTGATGTGAGATGTGGGCTGCGCGGGCGGGTCTTAGACCCGCCCCTACTGCGGGTGGCTTGCGGCGCGCTGCTGCGGATTTTGCTTCTGTGTAGTTCTTCCAATGTCGTCCCGGGCTACAAGCGTGGGATAATTTTGCGCAGATGAGAGTTGTGCTGATTTCGACGTATGAGCTGGGGCGGCAGCCGTTTGGGCTGGCGTCGCCGGCGGCTTGGTTGCGGGCTGCGGGGGCGGGTGTGACTTGTGTTGACCTGTCGCGTGAAACTTTACCTGAGGATGCGGTGAGGACGGCGGACCTTGTGGCGTTTTATGTGCCGATGCATACGGCGACTCGATTAGCGGTGGCGGCTCTGCCTGCGGTGCGCGGGCTGAATCCGGGGGCGCATCTTTGTTTTTATGGTTTGTATGCTCCGGTGAATGAGACCTATCTGCGCGGGTTGGGTGTGGAGACGATTCTTGGCGGGGAATTCGAGGAGAGATTGCGTTCACTTGCGGAGAGGCTTGGCGCGGGGAACGCAGCGGCGGCGAAAAATGGACAGGGTGAACCTGTGATTTCGGTTGCGCGGCAGAAGTTCGTCACGCCTGATCGCACCGGGATGGTGGCGCTCGATAAGTATGCGCGGTTGATGATGCCTTCGGGCGAGGCGCGGACGGTCGGGTATACGGAAGCGAGTCGTGGGTGCAAGCATTTGTGCCGGCACTGCCCGATTGTGCCGGTGTACAACGGGATGTTTCGGGTTGTTGATCGGGAAGTGGTGATGGCGGACATCCGGCAGCAAGTTTCGGCGGGGGCTCGGCATATCACGTTTGGCGATCCGGATTTTTTCAACGGCGTGGGGCACGCGATTCCGCTGGTCGAGGGGTTGCATCGGGAGTTCCCAGACGTCACGTATGACGCGACGATCAAAGTGGAACATTTGTTGAAGCACTCGGATTGCATTGGCAAGCTGCTCGACACGGGTTGTTTGTTCGTGACGAGTGCCGTGGAAAGCGTCGATGACGCGGTGCTGGAGCGGCTGGAGAAGAATCATACGCGGGCGGACTTTTTGCGAGTAGTCGAAATGTTTCGGGATATTGGTCTGGCGCTGCAGGCGACGTTTGTGCCGTTTACGCCGTGGACTACGCTCGAAGATTATTGCGAACTGCTGGAAGTGTTGCGGGAGGAGGATCTGGTCGAGAACGTGGCGCCGATTCAGCTGGCAATTCGATTGTTGATTCCGGCGGGTTCGCGTCTACTGGATCTGGATGAGATTCGGCGAGGCGTGGGCGATTTTGATGAAGCTGCGCTCGTGTATCCGTGGAAGCACGCCGATCCGCGAGTGGATCGCTTGTGCGAGCAGATTCAGGGAATTGTTCATTCGGGCGAGCAGATGAAGCGCAGTCGCGCGCAAATTTTTGAGCGAATCGAGGACGCGGCGTTTGCGGTTGCCGGCGGTGGCATAACGCGGAGCGCTTTGCCTGTGCTGACATCGCGCGCGGCGGTGCCGTACTTGAATGAGCCCTGGTATTGTTGAGCGGAGCCGACCGGGGACCAGTTGGTTCCCTTAAAGCACCCTTTAGAATCAGGCATTTAACTTTACTATTGACAATGATTGTTTGACATGATAGACTCTTTCGTGGAGGTGGACGCCATGAAGGCAACCGTCACACTCTGCGAACAAGTCAATGTAGGGACTCCAGAGAAGGCCGAAATTAAGCTTCGACCGGTCATCTACCGCAACGGCCAGCCCCTCGCGCCTGAGGATATCGTGGCCGGCTCCCGAGTTACGTACTACCTCCGCTTCAGTGAAGACGGCCAACGCAAAACACCTAGCCTGGGGACGTCGGATCTGCGCGTCGCCCAGCTTGCCCACAGCACTGCCCTCGCGCGGTTTACCGCGGGCATTCGGCCGATCATGGGTGAGAATGCTTTACTCGCTGACTTCAAAACCCACGCCCCCGAACAAAGCGCAGGGACTTGGCGATCCTTGTGTCATGCTTTCACGGCCGATCAGGATTTGAAACTCGTCAAAGGGGAGATCACAAGATCGTCACAGCGCAGATATCTCCGCAGCCTGAAGAGACTCAATGAATGGTTCGAAAAGAAAGTGACCTTCCTTTCAGAGATCAACACGGATCTCTTCAATTCATTTGTGCTTGACCGTATCAAAACCATTAAAGCCGGAGGCCGGAGCGGGCGCAGCTACAAGCTTGATGTCAAGGTGGCTAAAATGGCGTTCGACCTCGCGGTCGAGAAAGAGTGGATGAGTACAAACCCCGTGCAAAAGATGAAAGCCACTAAAAAGCGCAAGGGCGATATGGAGGAAGACGGGGACCAAGCAGATCCTTACAGCCGCGAAGAGTTGCAAACAATGCTAAACAACTTGAATGGAGAGGCCCTGATGTTTTGGCTTCTTTATCAAACCGGTCTGCGCAGGATCGACGCGGGTAATTTGAAGTGGGGTGAAGTGAACATGGAAACGGGGAAGATTAATACCGTGGCTCAGAAAAATGCCCGCGCGGTGAGGTTGCCCATACCGCCGGAACTAAAGGCCGAACTGGAGAAAGAGATCAAAGATAGATATGGGAAGGGCGTGGAACCTATCCAGAGAGATTTTGTATTGTTTCGCTATACGCCGTCCGACCCCGGCCAGAGCGTCTACGACATGATAAAGCGATTGGGAAAGCGTGCCGGCATGAAACAGTTCGGCCCGCGCTCGGCGAAGCCTCACAGATTTCGTGATTCCTTCGGTGCGGTATGCTTCCTGAAAGGAATGTCCACTGAACAGGTAGCGGCATACTTGGGCGACACGATAAAAGTCGTCGAAAAACACTACAGCAAGTTCATTCCTGAGCGTCAGGATCAGGCCGACGAAAAATTCCTAAGCAAAAAAGATCCCCTGCTGGCGACGGCTTAAGCAGCAACCGGTTCTATTTTCTTCTTTCGACCCGCACGTGAAGGGCGAGACTTTTCCACGATCCAATTGCTGTTCCGCAGCATGAAGTCTTCCACGGCGGCTTGGGTGAATCGCCAATCGCCGCCCGCGCCAACTCGAAAAGCCTGGATCTCGCGATCATTCGCAAGCCGGTGGACTGTGCGGGGTGTGACTTTTAGAAAACTTGCAAACTCTTCGACAGTACAGGGGAATGTCAAATTCAGTTGTGCCGGCGCTGTTGCCGGCGAAGCTGGAACCGAACGAAGTTTGGAAGCCATATACACTCCAAGAATCTACGGACGCAAAAAGTCCGCCTGATCTCAGAGTGTGGATGGTGCAGGACTCCACTCATCCGACTTTCGGCTATGTCGGGTGCCGTTTCCTATCTTTGGGGGCGTCTGGAGAAGCACAGGGAAGTGCTCTGCCCTACCAAAGACTTGACGAACTGCTTGCCGTGCCGCCCACAATCGGAGTAACACCGTATGTGGGCGCCCCCTGCCGTCTAGGATCTTGCAGCGACCAACCCTTGCGGGCGATCTGGGGTGAGTACTACTAAAAAATGGTACCATGCCTGGGGCCAAAAATCAAGAGAAAATAAGGCGAAGAGGCGCCCAAAACTCAAAGATCTTTCGCGTCTTCAATTCCTGCAACGCACATTTCGCAGGCCGGATTTACGACACCTTTGTTCAAATGGTGTTGGACATGGCGGCCAAAAATCTGAATCAACGGATTAAACACGCCAGTACCATTCCTTCGATTCTTGCGTGCGGCCTTTTTGCCACCGCGAGAGCGATCCTCATAAGTAAGTTTGCCGGCGCTCATGGGATCTCCTCTATTTCCTGAAAACCAAACTTGCTACCGACAATACAACTACCGCCGCGAAGATTATGATTAGCATTAGTTCCTGTCATCGCCGCCACTGTTGCCGTGATTCACGGTCCCGCGACTTTGACGATCCGCAGCTTTGCGTGTGGCGCCCTTCTGGACTTTGCCGCTTTGTTTCAGGGTTACTTTTTTCATCTTAACTTCTCCTTTTTTGGATTTACTTATACTGATCGGCGAGTGGACTTGGGATCTTGTGTCCCAATTCTTTGCGCGACGGCAGCACGACAAGCTTCCCGTTTTTGTCAAGGACACGCCCCGATGCATCCGCGGCTGGTACGTCTGATTTTTCGGCAAACTTGTTTTCTGTCTTCTCAGGCGCGGGTGGTTTGAACGTCTCTTCCCGGGCGTCACGTTTGCGAATTGCGTTGTTCATTTCGTCGCACCGGTGAGCGTGGGCACCACCTACGATGATTTCGGAATCGCCGCAAAATTCACATGTCCTCTTTTTGAGTGCTGGCAAATCTTGCCTTTTTGTCAAATCCATCTTCCTTCTCCTGTTCAAACTCCACGTCTGCGATGTCTAGTAGTTCGGAATAATTCTGCTGCGGCGCTCCGTGCTGCATGCGGTCCGTTCCGGTGCGAACGTCATTACTAAGAATTCTCTCTCCCGTTCGCAGCACTGGCGTGAACCTCCACTGAGCGAACCAAAGCGTTTGCAAAGTCTTGAGCTAGTTTGGCTGTGGCATGAGCGGCCCGGATCTTTGAACCGTCGGTGTCTTTTGTGGTATCCACCTCTAGAAGGTCTTTCGAGGCTTGGTGAACTGCGTCGGTCAGAAGATCCTCTTTTAGAACTTTCCAACCCGGATGCTTTTGAAGTGCCGCTAGTGCTGCTTGTTTTGCCGGCGAAAGAGTCTCGCGCGATAACATTTTGATTGGCATTGTGAATCTCCTTTGAAGTACAGAGAAAAAGCCGGAATGTGTTCCGCACACTCCGGCCCATCTCATTTATTCCTTGCCTTTCTTCAACGCTTCCAGTTGCGCCTTCAACTCCTCGTTTTCTTTTTGGAGTTGATTGGAGACGATCTGGGGATTGGTGAAGACAGTTTCGGACTTGGTTTCGATGTTGGTTGATTCGTCCTCCATCAACTTGCGTGCTTCGGCAAACCCCAAGCCGGGAAGACCTCTTTCAGGCCAATACGACGGATTAGGCTGAGAACGGAATCCGTCTCCGTTATCCACCCAGATTGTTTCACGCGAATCGGCTGCAACCTTGCCGCCCTGGCGTGGTCCCCAAACCACGAAAGGACACAGCAAGCACTTCACGCGTTGCTCGCCGCCGATGAACGTGTGAAGACTGAAAGCCACGTCACGAGCGGCATTCTTTTTGCGGAACTTTCCGCCCTTGAGGTGCCCGCGCAGACAACACTTGCGAACGGCTTCCACCAACATTTTGTCGGAGTGTTGTGAATTTTCCTGGCGAGCCTTGTTCCTTTTCTCCGCGATCTCACGCTGCCGTTTGCGCTCCGCTGCGGCTTCAACCTTATCTTCCATCAACAGATTGAGAATGCGCGGATCTACGGCCACGAGTTGCGTCGGGGCCGGCACTGCTACTTCGGTGCCATCTGTAGATGGCTTGTTGTTCTTTTCAACTTGCATCTTCTAACTCCACATCTGCACGATGGCGGATGTTTTGGGACTTTCGTTCGATCTTCTGAGCGATAAGTTACTGCTTGGAATTCAAATTCGTTGAAACGGACTTTCTCGTATCTACAGCATTGTTTTTCGCTTGAGGTTTCAACGCGGCCTGAAACGCCGTTACTTCCTTGGCCTTCTCCAAAACCGCAATTCTTACGAGAACGGAATTTACATTCTTGTTGAATACCTCGTGAAAGCGGTTGTTATCACTCATCAATTGCCGCAAAATTGGGAGATTGTTTCCCAATTTTTTCATGAGTGCCTTGACCTCGTACATCACATCTGAGTCGGTTAGATCAACGTCCTGCTCCTCTTCCCGCGATTCCGCCGG
>Ga0209525_1000097_pt1 | contig 28231 bp, 24 predicted proteins | sample JacPin_JW_Ref_O1_FD_187958 | JGI IMG/M metagenome (GOLD analysis project Ga0209525, IMG submission 187958) | Forest soil microbial communities from Algoma, Ontario, Canada - Jack Pine, Ontario site 1_JW_Ref_O1 (SPAdes) (version 2) | ecosystem: Environmental > Terrestrial > Soil > Boreal... | reverse complement strand
TTTCACATGCCCCATCAGTGCCCTTGCATCGGTCTTCGGAACGATTCGATCCACAAGCATCTGGAAGCCGGACAGGCCTTTGCTCGCATGCGCGTGCTGAGTAAAGAGAATGATCGGAACGTCGGGCATTATCTTCCTCAGTTCTCGAGCTGCCTCCAAGCCATTTAACACCGGCATCGCCAGATCGAGGATTATCAGATCCGGACGATGATGCAGCGCGAGTTCAATTGCTTCCCGGCCATTTTCGGCTTCCGCGCAGATATCGTAGTCCTCTTCAATTGCGAATAGACGGCACAGCATCTTGCGTATCATCGGATTGTCGTCTGCCACTAGAATCCGTTTGGCCATTCGGCTCTCTGGGCAAAGGTTAGGACCGACCTTGGCCTGACTATAAACGTCTTAGCATGGCGTCAGGCGGGGGCCCATACCGCGGTTCACTTAGGGGAGTTACCGGTGAGAGAGCAGACAGGGCCACGACTTCCGCTGACTTCAAGAAAAAAAGGGCAACGATTGAGAGTCGTTGCCCTTTCTTGTTTCGCCGCCTCAAAAGAGACGAGATGTAATTGTCGTTAGAAGCCGAACGGTCGTACCGTAGCGAAGAACGTGCCCCAATTCGCTAGCGAGGTTCTGCACGGCACTGCGTTCACCGGACACTTGTTGGGAATATATTCGGAGGCAAACCAGATTCGGTCGCCGTCCGCCACTGCGGCAGAGTAATCGCCCCAGCGTCCCACCCCGTCACCACCTTCGGCCACATAGCCCGTGAATCCATCATCAGAGTCCTGTCCTGCACCCGCGATGTGAACAAGGGGCAATGCGAAACCAGCGATGACGTCCGTGTAAGCAGCGCTTGGGAAGAAGCCCTTGCCAGCCAGAGTATAGGCGATCACGCCATTTCCGCTGTCGTTGATACCGAGGGACGGAAATAACACGTCATTGCCTTTAACGGCCACGTAACCCTGCCGGACAATCCGCCCCGTCAGCGTCGATCCCTTAAATGAGGGCTGCACGCCAAACCAGGCGATACCCTGTTGTTCTGCGCCACCGACCTTCAGCAGAGAATTCACGCCGCTGAATAGGATTCCCTGGCTGAAAACAACCTGATTCATCCGGTCGTCGTTTGTATTCAAAAACTCGATACCCTCGCCGAACGACGCGCCCAGCGGAATGTCGCCAAGTTTCTGCGACGCCGGATTGGGCTGTCCGTAGGTTTCCGAGCTTAGAACACTGAATGCCAATGTGAGGTTCGGGGAGCTCGAGTTCAGAGACTTGGTGTTGGTGAGAGCCCAAACCGCGATTCGATTGTCGAAGGTGTCCACGAACTGGAGAGCGCTCAAGAAATACTCCACTCCGTTCTTGATCGCCCCTCCCTGGTCGTGATCCCAGTCGTCTTGTCCCGGTGCTGTGGCTGGCTGGATGGAATAAGACTCGCCGCCAAACGGCACCAGCTGCTGAGACGCATCGATGCCAAGCACAGTCGGCGCAGGACCACCATTGGCCGCCGCGACCAGCTTCGCTTTGGAAATCGCGTAGATTTGCGCCCCATTGAAGAAGTCGCCGAATTCGTTCGTTGTTTGGTACACACCATACTTGTCCGTTCCAAAGAGCGGCTGGTCGCCGAAGCACGGGCAACCGGGATGGCTCGGAGTTCCGTCCAGGCCATCATCCGTCACGTCGTACTTGAACACTGTGAAAGGCTGTGTCGGATCGGCGGTCTGGCTAACGGCGATGAGGTTGAAATTGCGGCCTGTTGCGCCTGGGTTTCCTCCATCATCTTCCATCAGCTCTGTTACGAACCAACGCTGCGTTTGGGAATCATAGAAACACCGCGGATCGCTGAGGAACGGCCCCCTAACGCCGGTCGTCCTGTTGATCTGTGTAGCTAGCCCAAAAAAGGAGTTCATATCTTCTACACCGACAAGGACGGCTCCTCGCGTGTTGTACACCTGGATGACGTCGTTTACCGTCTCGATTACAAAGCCATTGCCCGCGCAAAGACCCTGATCGGGCGGCTCGAGGCTGAATTGATTTCCATTATTGGCCAGCCTCTGATCGAGGTGGCTCAGTCCGTTGAATCCGGCAAATCCGGGCGCCTGAAAACCGACAACGATGCTGCCCGTGACATTAGGTTCCGGGGGCGGAAATGTGCTGCTCGATGTGTTCGGGCGAGCCGCTGCAGATGCTCGGCCAGCCGCGAACTTGCTCGGAATCGCGAGATTCGTGCGATGCCGTGGCATCTTCGATGTCGAACGAGTTGCAAACGGCCGAACGACGACATCCGCGCCGGAGCCGGGCTTAATGCCGGGACCGTCACCTTCGTCATCTCGATCGTCGGTTTCGGGGTTCGCCACTGCGCCGCTCCCGAGCGGGGTTGAATGAATAGTGGATGCGCCAATGAGAGTCATCTGCTGAGTTGTTTGCGGAGCAGTCGCGGATGCGCCCGTCGCCTGCCCCTGTGTAAACGCGAAAGCGAGTGCAACTCCGATCACGACGAGCGCTGCAAAGCCAACTTGAACGAAAGTGGCTTTCGTGCGCCGTCCTGATTTCTTGATCCCAACGCCCATATGTTGCCTCCTCGAAGGTGTATACACAGCTGTACTGTTGAATTCATTAATTACAAAGGTGCGGGCACAGTCGTGTCGTCTCGATTTCACCGCTAGCCGGAGAACGGGGCCGGAGGTCTTTCGAAGTCGAGACGAGGTGGGCGGATTCTGGAACCGTTCTAGTTAATAGTCAACCAAAATACACAGAAAACTGTGAGTTTTCGGATGCTGGGCGAGTACTAGCCGCTTCAGGACATGGAACTAGTCCAAATTCTGTTCATAACGAGATCTAAGTCCCTGCTCTGAACGAAACAGACTAGACGCACTTTGTTCACGCGGCGCATCGGCATGTTTGGGCTGAGTTTTTGCCCGGCAACATCCAACCGCTACGCCGAAAGTAGGCATCGAAGCCCCAAGACGCGCGCGGTCTACCAGAAGTCAAATTTCGCTTTCAAATTCAGAAGTGGCCGAATTGATTTTTCTCGTGGCTCTTCGGCTCACTCGAAAGGACGTCCATGTCCCTTTTTCGCACCGTTGCGCCAATCGTTGTCCTCGCTTCTGCTGCCTACCTGAGCGGAGCCGCCTTACCCGTCGCTGAAAACGTGTACACGCAGGATATAGATCGCTCCGTCAAGCCGGGCGATGACTTTTACCGGTACGCCAACGGGGGCTGGCTAGCCAGGGTAACGATACCGTCCGGGCAGTCGAGTTTCGACACGCGCGCGATACTGACGGAGAGAACGGGCCAGCGGGTTCGCGACCTAATTCAAGGGGCTGCGGTCGGTCAGCCCGCCAAGGGCAGCGTTGCGCAGAAGGTCGGCGCCTACTACGCCAGTTTCATGGACGAAGAAGCCATCGAAGCCAAGGGACTCGAACCGCTCGCAGGTGAGATGGCCACGATCTCTGCGATCACTGATAAAGCATCGCTCTCAACTTACCTCGGCAGCACTTTGAATACTGAAGTTGACGGACTCACCTCCAATGCCGACCACATTTTTGGCGTGTGGGTCAACCAGGGTTTCGAAGACTCGCAGCGCTGCCTTTTCCACTTGTGGCAGGGTGGTCTGGGAATGCCTGATCGCGACGCCTATCTTGACCCCTCGCCTAAAATGGCCGAGATGCGCGCTCAGTATCAAACTCACATTGCGGCGATACTAAAGCTGGCGAGCGTTGCCGACTCGGAAACCAAGGCGGCCCGAATTCTGGCTCTCGAAGTACGGATCGCGCAAGCCCATGCTCCGGACTCCGACGCAGCCGATGTCTTCAAGCAGAACAATCCTTGGAAACGCGCTGACTTCGACGCCAAAGCACCCGGCATCGATTGGAACGCCTATTTCAAATCGGCGGGAGTTGCAGAGCAGCCAGAATTCATCGTTTGGCAGCCTTCGGCGGTAGTCGGCACTTCCGCGCTAGTCGGCAGCGAGGTGCTCGAAGTTTGGAAGGACTACCTCAGGTTTCACCTGATTGAACACTATGCGAGCGTGTTGCCCAAAGCCATCACCGCTGAAGATTTCGCCTTCTACGGCGCCACCCTCTCTGGCGCGCAGCAGCCGCCGGATCGCACCAAGCTAGCCATCGCGGCGACAAACGCCGCGCTCGGTCAGGCAGTGGGCCAACTCTATACGCAACGCTATTTTCCGCCCGAAGCCAAGCTCAAGGCGCAAGCCATGGTTGCCGACCTGATCGCCGCCTATCGCGTCCGCATTTCAAATCTCACTTGGATGTCGCCCCAGACGAAAGAAAAGGCATTGGCCAAACTCGCCGCACTGAGGATTGATGTCGGCTACCCGGATACTTGGATCGGCTATTCCACTCTCGACGTCGTCCGCGGCGACGCTTTCGGAAATATGCGCCGCGCAGAAGCCTTCAACCGCTCGCGCAATCTCGCCAAGCTAAAACAACCTGCCGATCCCGACGAGTGGAGGATAGATCCGCAAATCGTCGGCGCGGTGATCGTCTTCACACCCAACACCGAGACTTTTTCAGCCGGCCTCCTGCAGCCGCCCTATTTCGATCCTCAGGGCGATTCCGCATCGAATTACGGATCAGCGGGCGCCGGCATGGCCCACGAAATCACGCACAGCTTCGATGAGCTTGGGAATATTTACGATGCGCAGGGCCGTCTCGGTAATTGGTGGACCACGGATGACGCCTCTGAATATCACGCATCCGCAGCGAAACTAGCGGCTCAATTTGACGGATATTGCCCGCTTTCCGGCCTCTGCGTAAATGGCAAGCAGGTTCTCACAGAAAATATCGCCGACCTGGCGGGACTTCTAGTGGCGCATGATGCCTATGTGCTGTCGCTGAAAGGGAAGACCGATACTGTGATAGACGGGCTGACCGGCGAGCAGCGCTTTTTCCTGGCGTTCGCACAAAGGTGGCGAAAGGCACAGGACGAAGCCGCGCTGCGACGGCAGATCAAGTCCGACACCCATTCGCCCGGGCAATATCGAAGCGACACGGTCCGCAACGTGGATGCTTGGTACACGGTTTACGAGATCGCGCCAGTCGAAAAGCTGTATCTCAAGCCCGAAGAGCGCGTCTCGATATGGTGAGATGTTGCATTTTTCAGATGACTGGCGGGAATGGCGAGGAGAATTTTCTCACCTTTAGTTCGATCGGTGCTTCTCGCTCGCGTTCCGAGCACGGTATTCGAGTGGGATTCTTAACACTTATCACGGCTTGGTGATTACTCCGCATGCGATTCGCGGCGGTGCGTTGGCAGAAACTTCGCCCGCCACCGCGTGTATTACGAGCGAGGTTCCGCCGTTGCTGAAGACTGAATTATTGTCGGAGCCCAAGGTTACGTATGGCGCCGTCGTAGTCGCGTGCGCCGTGCCGTCCGCGTCCACCGTCAGCACAAAATTAGGAATGTCGCCCGCCATCAAACCGGTAGGGTTGTGGTCTGCGCCCGCTGCACTGAAGTGGGGCCCGGCAGATTTGAAGTCAGGCGCCTCGCACTTTGCGAACTGATGGATGTGCATCAGGTGCGGGCCGGGCGGCAGATTCTTTATGTTCAGCGTGATTTTCACGCCGTGCGCTGATTCGGATAGAACTGCGGTTCCAACGCTGTGCCCTTGCGCGTTCATGATGTCGACGTTGACGGATTTCACTGCGGCGTGTTTTGGTCCCTCTTGGGCGACAAGCGCCGCGCTCAAAGCAAGAGTTAGAAATAATACACTCGGTATTGCTCTCTTCATTTCTCCCTCTCTCTGATTCAAGTATCCGGTCCACACTAGCTTCTACCTTAATGTTACCTACGAAATGTCGTTTACGTAACGTAATGTGCCGTTATGTGCAATCGCGCGGGCATGTTGCGTCTATTTGTGACGAACGGACGCGCGAGCGAAATTTGGGAGATTACGAATTTTCCAAGAAGGCGGTAGGGGTATAATCGCGCGCGCGAATGCCTCTCACCTCCGGCACCAAACTCGGCCCCTATGAAATTCAATCACCGCTTGGCGCTGGTGGCATGGGCGAGGTCTATCGTGCGCGAGACACCCGTCTCGACCGGACCGTTGCCATCAAGATTCTAACCGAAGGTTTAGAGAGCACGCCGGAAGTACGCCAGCGATTCGACCGCGAAGCCCGCGCTGTTTCCAGCCTCAATCATCCGCATATCTGCGCGCTCTATGACGTCGGCCACCAGGACGGAATTGATTATCTGGTGATGGAATATCTCGAAGGGCAGACGCTGGCGGCCCGAATTGAAAAGGGCCCACTCCCCACTCCCGAACTCCTGCGCACCGCGTCCCAGATCGCTGATGCTCTGGACAAAGCCCACCGCCGCGGAATCGTTCATCGTGACTTGAAGCCCGGCAATGTGATGCTCACAAAATCCGGCGCCAAGCTTCTCGACTTCGGCTTGGCGAAGGTCGGAGAAATTCTGCAAGGCGACATTGGCTCCTCGCCGACCATGAGCCATCCGCTCACCGTGAAGGGAACAATCATCGGCACCATGCAATACATGTCGCCCGAACAGTTGGAAGGTAAAGAAGCCGATGCGCGCAGCGATATTTTTTCCTTCGGCGCGATGCTCTATGAGATGGCCACGGGAAAGAAGGCGTTTGAAGCCAAGAGCCATGCCAGCCTGATTGCCGCCATCTTGAAAGAAGATCCCCGGCCGATGCGGGAATTGCAGCCGCTGGCGCCGTCACTGCTCGAAAGCATCGTGAAATCGTGCCTCGCGAAAGATCCCGACGAACGCCCACAAAGCGCGCACGATCTGAAGCTGGAACTCGACTGGATTCGCGACTCGAGCGGAATTACGCAGGTTCAGCAGCAGTCCACACTCGGAAAATCCTCCCCGCGGAACAAAACTGCTCGGATCGCGTTGCTATCAGCTCTGTGCGCAGCTCTCGCGGTCGGTGCGCTCGCCTTTTTGTTCAGGCCGAAGCCCGCACCGACGGAGCGCCTTGAGTTTTTTATCCCCATCCAGGAAGAAATGACCCATCTGGCGCTTTCGCCCGATGGCCGCATGCTGGCATTTGTTTCACCGGACGAAGCCTCCGGCGCCAACATGGTGAGTGTGCAACGCATCGGTTCCTCTGCAATAACCCTGCTACCAGGTACCGAAGGCGCGAGCTATCCTTTCTGGTCGCCCGATGATGCCTTCGTGGCATTTTTCGCTGACGGTAAGTTGAAAAAAGTCGCGCTCGCCGGCGGAGCTCCCCAACCGCTCGCCACCGCCACAAGCGGACGCGGCGGAAGCTGGAGCCGCACTGGCGTGATTGTCTTCGCGCCCCAGGCCGCCGGGTGGTTATGGAAGGTAAATTCCGACGGAAGCGGTCTAGCCCCCGTCACCAACAAATCATTCGACCCCTCGCGAAATGTTTCGCACCGCTGGCCCGTCTTTCTGCCAGATGGCGCGAATTTTCTGTTCACGATGCTCACTTTCTCAAGCAATGACGATACGAGAGGCATCTACGTCGATTCGCTCAAAGCCGACCCAAAGCAGCTGATCCTGTCGCGTTCGAATGTGGGCTACGCAAACGGCTACCTGTTCTATCTCGATGACAAGACCTCCTTGCGCGCTGCTCCATTCGATCCCGCCAAGCGAGCGTTGGGAAGCGATTCACAAGTTATCGCCGACCAGGTCGGCTACCAGCCATCGATTTCCTGGGGAACCTTCTCCGTGTCGGAGAATGGAACCATCGTCTACAACGCCACTCTCGGAGCCACGCTCTCGGTCCTCACCTGGTATGACCGGGCGGGCAAAGAACTTGGGCACGTCGGCGATATCGGCGTCGTCTCAAATTCGACGTTGTCGCCCGATGGAACCCGCGTAGCCATCGACATCGCCGACGCAAAAGCGAACGACGTCAATATCTGGCTGGGAGACCTCAACCGTGGAACCAATTCGCGGTTTACATTCGATACAACGGAAGACGTGGGAGGCGTCTGGTCACGCGATGGGAGCATGATCGCCTACCGCTCTTTACAAGCGAAGGATACGAATCTTTTTCTAAAACAATCGCAAGGGCTGCAACCTTCCCGAATGATTTTCTCTGTCAGCGCAAACGGTCATCCCACCGATGATCTCATTCCAAACTCCTGGTCACCCGACGACAAGCTGCTCCTCGCCACCTTGCAGGCCGCCGCGGGAGGATCTCAGCTGGTTTTGATTCAACCATCCAGCGGCAAAATGACGCCCTTTCTCAGCACCACGTCGAGCGACTCCAACGGCCAGATTTCTCCCGACGGTAAATGGGTGGCCTACGCATCGAACGAATCGGGCGACTGGGAGGTTTACGTCACCACGTTTCCCGCCGCCACAGGAAAATGGCAGGTGTCGCGCGGCGGCGGCACCGAACCTCGCTGGCGCGGAGATGGAAAGGAACTTTTCTACATTGGACCCAAGAGCATGCTAACGGCGGTCACCATCGATACGCGCGATTCATTCTCTTCCGGAAACCCGACGCCCTTGTTTCGCACTCAGATCCGCGCCGAGGTGTCTTCCACCGATCAGTTCTCATATGACGTGACGAAGGACGGCCAGCGCTTCCTGGTCAACAAGTACGCCAAGCCCGCGCAGGTCGCCCCTTTGCACGTCATCCTCAACGCGACCGCTGGCCTCGCGAAATAGCCTCGGCCCATCTAATTTTGAATTCTTTTTAGCTGCGGTGAGAAGGAAGCAGATCTTATTCTGTCGCATACTTGGCCAGGAGGACTGAATGCCCCCTAAACTCGATGGCATCCTTGAGTCTTCTTTGTACGTGGACGATCTCCCTCGCTCGGTCCGTTTCTATCAGGACATTTTTGGATTCCCAGTCATCAGCGACTTTGGTGAGCGAGGTTGCGCAATGCACGCGGGTCCGCGCCAGGTACTTCTTCTTTTCAAAAAGGGAGCTTCGCGCACGATTTTATCTCCGCACGATGGCGACGGCGAACTGCACATCGCATTTGCCATTCCAGCAGCCGAACTCGCCGTGTGGGAATCATGGCTAGGCAAGCAGGGAATTGCGGTAGAAGAGAAACGCTCCTGGGAACTGGGCGGATGGAGCCTCTATTTTCGCGATCCCGATCGTCATTTGCTTGAACTTGCCACGCCAGGTGTTTGGTCCGTTTACTGAGGGCGCCGGTATCGTGCAAATCCTTGCGACGAAATCGCGGTCCATGCGATTCTTGTGACGGCATAAGGGACCATAAGGTGAATTGAGCATGCGTGAGTGTGATGGTTGCGGGGCGCCGGCTGACGAAGCTCACATCCGCCAGCGAATCGAGCGGCTTGAGATGGCTACGCGTTTCCGCCCTATTCATATTCAAGTGCTGCTCTTGGGCGACGCTCCGCCAACCCGCATCGAAGACTACTTCTATCGGCCGCTCTGCGAGGGAGAATCGCGTTCCTCAGCGGCTAAAGACTTTTTCGTCGAGGTTATGAAGGCGGCGGGCATCGCCCCAGGTGCCGCCGCAAACGAAGAAGCGGCGCTCGCCGAATTTCAGCATCGTGGATTTTATTTGGCCGACGCGGTGGAATGCCCGGTTCCAACGCCGCAAGAGTTAAGCGAACGCATCACTCGCGCATCTTCAACTCTGCTGAAGCGCATCGAGTTCTCCTACCGCCCGAAGCGCGTTATTCCATTCGGCGCCGGAGTGAAGGCATTAACTCCTGTGTTGGCGAGCTCTCCAATCGGAGACCGGCTGGAAGCCTTTTCCTGAGCCGCTCCGCGCCGCTAGTATCAGTCGCGGGGCTGAAACTTGAATCCCCATCGCCGAATACCCAGCAATCCGGCCAGCCCGCCGCCAAGCATGATCAGTGTGCTAGGTTCGGGAACCACAAGAACGTCTTCGACAATATCGCCCGGCGGATTCACATCCCAAACCAGCGCATAGGTGCCCTTTGCTGCTGGCACCGGCAGAGTGGACGGCATGAGCGAATAGGTATACGAACCCGATCCGCGAGTGGCTTCGAGGCAAGGTGCTGACGAAGCTTTTGAAATACGTGCCGCCTGCTTTCGTCACCAAATGGGCTTCGGAAACGGTTGCTGCCCAATTCGGATTGTCGAACTTAACTTGAACTCGATCTGCTGCCACGGACGGCGAGCCGAGAATTGCAGGCTTGGACACAAACGTCAGCGTGGTTGTAGGGTAGGTGAGCACCTTGGGAATCACGATGCTGTAGTTAGATTTTCTGGAATGGGCGGCAGCCAGCATTACTAGCACCGCAACGGCGAGAATTCCAATAATCACCTTCACCTTGCGTGAACTCATTTCGGTTTCCTCCTAATCTGGGGGCCCTGAGGGGAATGTGGGCGTAACGTAGGCCGGATGGTGTATTCGTGTCAATTGAATTTTGAGTGTGCTCGATACGCGCTCGAAAAACCGAAGGTGCCTCAATCTTCGCGCCGCGTGTCGGAGCGGCTGAGATGCCATTGTGCAACTTGCATTGTCTGCCATGCCCGTGACATCCTCTCGCTTCCCTTACGTTCTTGTGCGGAGGCTGGCGGTTGGCGGTTTGCGAAGGGTGCGGGACACGAACGGACGACGCTCACGTTGCGCGTCGCGCTACGCGAGTCGAGCTCGCATCTCGATTGCGACCCAGCCGAATCCGCGTCCTTTTCCTCGATGGAGCGCCGCCCGCGCGTATCGAAGATTACTTCTACCGCCCCGCTCTGAATCCGGCCGATCGCTCTCTGGGCGCCCGGCGGTTTTTCGAAGAGCTCATGAAGGCCGCCGGTATCCCTGTCGCCGCCGATTCCCGAGAGGCCACCTTGCTCTCCGAATTCCAACGCAAAGGATTCTTCCTCACCTACGCCATCGAGTGTCCATTCGAAGAGCAAGATGATCCAAAAGGCGCGTTGCGGCGTCTCGCACCCACTGTCATGAAGCGCGTCCAATCCGTGTACGACCCCGCCTACATGGTGCCAATCTCACAACCCACCGCCGAACTCATTCGCCTTTTCGGCATGATCGGCTGGGGCGATCGTCTGGTGTTGGACAATGGCTTGCCTTTCGTGGATTCCTATCTGGCCGATCCTCGCCGAAGCACCAGCACAGGAAATTCGCTCGGCGAACGCATCAAGACGGCTCTTGCCTACTTGCCCTAGGGTGTATTTCTTCGCCTGTCCTCCAGTGCAGGACCCTAGTGTAGGCGGCGAGATGCACTTTTCGCGAGGAATCGCTTTAAGCCCTATCAGCGCAGTGCTAAAATCACACCGATTTCCGGCTGGGACCAAGAGGAGTTGGGGATGAAAGCCCGCGGCAAGTTCTTAATTGGCTCGGGAATCATTGTGGTCACGCTCGTCTCGCTCGCCTATGTCGGTTTCACGCAGAGCAAGACGTACTACCACACCATCACCGAACTCTCTACGTTGCAAGGCACCGCGCTTCACCAACGCATGCGCGTTTCCGGCAATGTGCGCAATGGTTCGATTCTGCGGGCTGCGGGACGCGTGGACTTCGTCCTCGAAGAGCAGGGAAGGACTGTCCCGGTCACCTATGTCGGCCGTGATCCGCTCCCAGACACATTTAAGGACGGAGCGCAAGCCCTTGTTGAAGGGCGCATGAAGCCCGATGGCCGTTTCGAAGCGGAGCAGATACAGGCCAAATGCGCATCGAAGTATGAAGCCACCCCCAACCAGGCGCCCGGCGCGTCGCAGCCCGGGCAAACGTCAAATAATGTACCCGGCGGAGACGGAAAAAGCTGAAGCTAGGTCAAGGTACTTGTCCGTTTTAATGTCGATTTTGAGTCCCAACTTAAGCTCTGATTTGAACTCCACCACGAGTCGCAAGCCCGGCCTTCGCTCCACGGAGAAAATGTAGTGGATATCTTCGGCTCCTTTGCGCTGCTGCTGGCGTTCATCGCCGCCGTCTATGCGTTTAGTGCGGGGATTGCGGGAATAGTCACGCGCCGTACGCTGCTAACGAAGAGCGCGCAGAACGCGGGGATGGCGGTCTTCGCGCTTGTTACCCTCGCCGTTGGGTCGCTCGAATATTTCTTTCTCACCGACAATTTTTCGATGGAATACGTGGCGGCGCACAGCAATCGGGCGCTCCCTGCTTACTACAAATTCGCCGCATTATGGGCCGGTCAGGAGGGTTCGCTGCTATGGTGGAGCTTCCTCCTATCCACTTACGTGTTCTTCGCGCTGTTCCTGAATCGCAAGAAGCATCCGGAGCTGATGCCCTACGTAGTAGTCATCTGCGCAGGCGTCCAGATTTTCTTCCTCACCCTGAATAATTTCGTCGCCAGCCCGTTCAACGTCCTCGGCGGACCGGACGCGACCGGCACGATGCACCTAGCCACGCTAAGCGACGGCCGCGGCCTGAATCCGCTCCTGCAATACCCGGAAATGGTAATTCATCCCCCCATCCTGTACCTCGGCTACACGGGATTCACCATCCCCTTCGCCTTCGCACTCGCGGCCCTTTTGGGCCGGTATCCCGGCGAAAAATGGATTCATATCACCCGCCGTTGGACCATGGTGGCATGGGGATTTCAGAGTGTGGGGATCCTTTTGGGGGCGCACTGGGCTTATGCGGTTTTAGGGTGGGGCGGATATTGGGCGTGGGATCCGGTGGAGAATGCGTCGCTATTGCCGTGGATTACGGGGACTGCGTTTCTGCATTCGGTGATGATGCAGGAGAAGCGCGGGATGATGAAGGTGTGGAACGTGTGGCTGGTGTTCACCACCTTCATGCTTTGCATTCTGGGGACATTGCTTACGCGCTCTGGTGTGGTGAGTTCGGTGCATGCGTTTGCGCAGTCGTCGATCGGGAATTGGTTTGTGGGTTTTCTGGCGCTGGTTTTTATTGTTTGCTTCTGGGCTTACTGGCTGAACCGGGATTACTTGCGCAGCGACAATCAGTTGGATTCGCTGGTGTCGCGCGAGTCGAGCTTTCTCTTCAACAATCTCATTCTGCTTGCGGCTTGCTTTTCGGTTCTTTGGGGCACTTTGTTTCCGGTGCTTTCTGAATGGGTTCAGGGGACCAAGATCAGCGTAGGGCCGCCATTTTTCAATAAGGTGAACATTCCGATTGCGCTCTTTCTGCTTTTTCTCACGGGCGTGGGGCCATTGCTTGCTTGGCGCAAAACTTCGCTGGATGCGTTGAAGCGGAATTTCGCGTGGCCTCTGGCTGGCGGGATCCTGGCGGGCGTGATCGCGGTGATATTTGGATTCCGCGAATTCTACGCTGTGATTTGTTTGATCCTTTCTGTATTTGTGACGCTGACGATTGCTTCGGAATTTTATCGGGGCGCGCGGGTGATCGCGTCTCGCGACCATACGAATCTGCTGACGGCTATCGGCGAGCTCACGATGCGCAACACGCGGCGCTATGGTGGCTACATCGTGCATTTTGCGATGGTGCTGATTTTTATCGGCGTGGCGGGTTCAGCTTTTAATCGCGACGTGCAGATGGAGATGGGCGCTGGGCAATCGATCAAGATCGGGCCGTACACAGTGCTGTGCCAGAACTTCGATCGTATCGCGAACAAGAATTTTGAGTCGGAGCGCGCGACGCTCGAAGTTTTCCGCAAAGGCAAATCGGAGATGATGCTGTATCCCGAGCGCCGATTCTTCCTGGCGAGTCAGGTGACGGAGACAATGGTGGCGGTGCAGACATCGCCGATTTGGGATTTGTATGTTGTGTATGCCGGACGCAGCCCCGAAACTGGGAAGCCCGTAATCCACGCGTACTTGAATCCGTTGGTGAAATGGATCTGGTTCGGAGGAGTGGTGCTCGTGCTCGGTACCATACTTGCGATGCTTCCGAATAGGCGGACGGCGCTGGTGCTTCGTCCTGTGGAAACGCGGGAGCCTGCCTGGAGCGAACCGGGCACGTCTGCCGTAGGTGTAATTGCTCGATCGGATGCTCATGACTGAGAAGCGGAGTCACACGATCGCACGACGCCTGCGATCCACCATTTGCGCCCTCGGTGTACTTGCGCTCGCTGCGATTGCGCCGCTCGTTCCGGTTGCCAGAGCGCAGGACTCGCCGCGCGCGAAAGAACTCGGCCAGAAGCTGATGTGCGTGTGCGGCTGCAATCAGATTCTTGGCTCGTGCAATCACGTAGGATGCACGTACTCGCACGACATGATGAAGGAGTTGGAGGATCGTATCGCACGCAACGAGCCGGACGATTTGACCCTACAGGCGTTTGTGCAGGAATACGGACCGACGGTGCTTTCCTCACCTCCAGCGAAGGGATTCAACCGGATCGCGTGGATTGCTCCGATTGTGTTTCCCCTTATAGCGCTGGTGGTCTTATGGGACGTTGTGCGCCGCTGGAAGCACAAAGGTGCCGTGGCGACTGCTTCGGGGCCGCGCGTTTCACCAGACCTGATTGCGCGTGCGCAACGAGAATCTGACAAGGATGAGGAAGCGTAAGAGTTCATGAGCAGCATCGATATCGCCGTGGCTTGCGCGCTTCTCGCGGTCGCTAGCCTTTATTTCATTTTCAACGTCCGGCCGGACGCGTCAGACTCGACGCCGCACCGCACGAAGCTCGACCAATTGATGGAGCGTCGCGACGCAATCTACGAGAACCTTCGCGACTTGCGATTCGAATACCGGGCGGGGAAGTTTTCCGAAGCTGATTACGATGAAACAAAACATTCTCTCGAAGTGGAAGCGGCGAAAGTGCTGGCGGAGATGGACGAGCTGACCGGCGGCACGCCTACTGCGGCGACACGGCAGGCAGCGACCGAAAGGCGGCATTCATGAAAGGTTTTTGCGGCGCTGGCAGTATTTCAGTCGCAGCGATACGGGTCAGCGCGGCTCGTTTAGGGGCGCTCGCGATTTTAGTCTGCTGTGCGTCGTTGATTGCTTCGGCCGGAACGCTGCAGGGAACTGTGCGCAATGGCACCACCGGGCAGGCGGCTGCCGGCGTTGACGTAATCCTGATTCAACTGCAGGGCGGCATGCAGCCCGTGGGAAACACGAAGACGGACGCGCAGGGACACTTTGAGTTCACTCACCCTCAGATTGGCGCGGGGCCAATGCTGGTGAGGGCTGTTTATCGCGGCGTGAATTACCACGAGCCGATTCCGCCGGGAAAAACCACCGCTGAGGTTCAAGTTTTCGAGCCGACGGACAAGGCCGGCGCATTCGCAGTTGCAGCGCGGGCGGTGATTCTACAACCCAATGCGAGCGACCTCCTGGTGGGCGAAGAATACAGCATCGAAAATAAGACGCAGCCTCCGATGGCATATTTTCATCAGAACGGCTCCTTCGTTTTCGCGCTTCCCGACGGCGCTGAGTTGAGCCAGGTATCCGCTGCGGGTGCTTCAGGTATGCCCGTGGTGCAGGGAACGATTGACAAAGGAAAAGGGCTCGAAGCGATCGATTTTCCATTCCGACCCGGCGAAAGCAATGTGCGCGTGTCGTATAAAGTTCCGTACGCGGGGAATGAAACGAAATTGCGCATCTCGTCTCCGTACCCCGTTGCTCGGCTGGCGGTGTTTGCGCCACCCGGAGTAACCGTGACCGGTGATGGCTTTGCGCCCGCCGGCCAGGAGCAGGGTTTTAACGCATATATGCGTGAATCAGTGCCTGCGAATACGCCGCTGATCGTAAAGATATCCGGAACCGCTCCGATGCAATCCTCGTCGCAAGGCGGCGGAGCGGGCGGAAGTGGTGGACGGCCATCGAGCGGAGCGGGAAATGCTGGGTCGCAAGATCCGTCAGTGAATTCGCGCGCGGAGGCTGGAGGAGATGCCGCAACAGCGACGGCCACTACAATCCCTGCGCGGCTCGACAGCTTGAAATGGATTCTGGTGGGCGGGTTCGCTGCGATTTTTGCACTAGGGTTTGTTTATCTTCTGCGACGCCCACAAGTGGCGCCGGTTACGGTCGGCGGCACCATGGCTCCTGATGCATACGAAGCGCCGTCTCCCAAGAGAGCGGCAAAATCATCTTTGACCGCGTCGGCGTCTGCCGCAACGGTGACTGCGGAAGTTGACCGCGAGGTGCGGGGTAGCCTTGACGAGTTGAAGGATAGCCTGTTCCGCCTCGAACTGCGGCGCCAGGCGGGGACCATCAGCGAAGAGGATTATGCCCGCGAGCGAGAGCGCATTGACGCAACGCTCCGCAATCTCGTTCGTGGCTGAGCAGATCGCCTTGGGCGAACCGCGCGCCAATTCCCAACCCTCCGAATGCGGGCCTGCTGGAAATTCAATTGGAATTGCACTTGAGAGTGTCGAGAAGCGCTTTGGCTCGCTCGTCGCTTTGAGAAATATCTCGCTGAAGATTCGTGGCGGAGAGTTTGTGGCTCTTCTCGGAGCAAACGGAGCAGGGAAGACGACTCTGCTGCGTATGGCGGCGCAATTGATGAAACCGACGACCGGCAACGTTGCTCTTACCGGGACCACATCAAAATCTGAAGATGTGCGACGATTCGTCGGCTTCGTTGGCCACAGCACGTTTCTCTACGAGGAGATGTCTGCGGAGGAAAATCTCCACCTATTTGCGCAGCTCTATGGCCTCAGCGATGCGAAGGCTCGTGCGGCAGAGGCGCTGACAGCCTGCGGACTTTCCTCGCGAGCGGGAAGCCTGGTGCGCACATTCTCGCGCGGGATGCGCCAGCGTCTGGCGATTGCGCGAGCGCTTCTGCACGATCCGAGACTACTCCTGCTCGACGAGCCCGCTGCAGGACTCGACCGGCAGGGATTGGCATGGTTCGGGACGACACTCGAACGGCTACGCGCCGAGGGTTGCACGATCGTGATGAGCACGCATGCACGAAACGAATCGCTCGATCTGGCGACGCGCGCCGTGTCGCTCGCTGCCGGGCGAATCGAGCGGGACAGTAGCACTGAGGGAAACCCGACGAAGATGCTCGCCGAACTTCGTTCCGCCCAGGGCGGCGAGGCGTAAGTGACGACCTCTCGCGCCGCCGCGATACTCCTGGCCAAGGAGCTTCGGCTCGAATTCCGCACGCGCGAACTGCTCACCACCACCGTTATCTTTGCGCTTGTGGTTGTGGTGCTGTTCAGCTTCGCGTTTGAGCCCACGGCGGCCGAATCGCGGCGCTACGGCCCCGGACTTTTGTGGATTGCTTTTCTCTTCGCCGGCTCGCTGATGCTGAATCCTTCGTTCGCGCGGGAACAGTCGAACGAAACACTCGACGCATTGCGAATGGCGCCGATTGCGCCGTTCGCGATTCTACTAGGCAAGATGTTGGCGAATTTTGTTTTTCTGGCTGTGGCGGAGGCGATTCTCGTTCCTGTTTTCGCCGTGCTGTACAACGTATCGTTCAGCGGGGTGGCGGGGCGGCTGATATTGGTGCTGGGGCTTGGTACCTTGGGGCTGGTCATCACCGGAACGGTTTTCTCCGCGATCTCGGCGCACGCGCGCATGCGCGAACTGCTTCTGCCTTTACTTCTGCTGCCGATCCTGACGCCGCTGCTGATCGCATCCGTGGAAGCGACTGCGTCGCTCCTGGCGGAGCAGCCGGAACTCGACCGCACGTGGGTCGCATTTCTCGCCGGATTTGATATTGTGTTTCTGACCGCGTCATGGCTGATGTGCGATTACCTGCTGGAGGAATGAAGCACCAATGAAGGGCCGTATCGCACTCGTGTTAATCGCAGCCGCGCTGATGGTGTTCGCCGGCTACGCGGCGCTGTATGTAGCGCCCGACGAAAAGACGATGCACGCGATCCAGCGCATTTTCTATTTTCACGTCCCCAGCGCCATCTGCTCGTTTGTGGCCTTTTTCGTCGTCTTTATCGCGAACTTCGCTTATCTCGGCACGCGCCAGCCGAAATGGGACTGGCTCGGAGTGGCAGGTGCGGAAGTAGGCGTGGTGTGCAGCACGATTGTGCTGATAACCGGGCCGATCTGGGCGCATCCGGTGTGGGGAATCTGGTGGACGTGGGACGCGCGGCTGACTTCCACGTTTGTGATGTGGTTGCTATATACAGCCTATCTTCTTCTACGGGGCTTCCTCGACGATCCGCAGCGTAAGGCGATGTTCTCTGCGGTCTTCGGAATTTTTGCTTTTCTGGACGTGCCGCTCGTTTACTTCTCGAACCGGCTGTGGAGAACTCAGCATCCCCAGCCTGTGATCCTGGGTGGTTCGAATTCAGGACTCGATCCTGTAATGGGTAAAGTGCTCCTGATTTCTTTTGTGGCCGTGCTGTGCATTACAGCGGTCCTGATCACAGATCGTTACAGGCTGGAGCGGCTGCGCTCGGAATTTGACGAGCTGCGATTTCGTGCCGAATCGCGCGAGGCCGAACGAGCGAGCAAAATTTTGCATGCGGCGCGGGAAGCGAGGGTGGAATGAAAAACTTCGAGAGTCTATTCGCAGCCTGGATGGTGGTGTGGGCCGTGTTCTTTTTGTACGAGGTGACGGTGGCGCGGCGAATCTCGAAGTTGCAGGACGATATCGATCAGTTGAAGCGGCAGTTGCGCGAAGGCTAATCGTTGCAATTTGTGCGTGCGCGATTTTTACCCACAACGCGACCTGACAAGCGCAATGCGATTCTGGTATCGTACGAATAGCGCGGGCAGTGCCAGGCTGGCTTCGGTGAGGGCTCCCATGGGTCCAAAGAGAATCGCGATCATCCTGTTTCAGTTGGGCGGTCCCGATTCGCAGGCTGCCGTCGAACCGTTCCTCTATAACCTTTTCTGCGACCCGGACATTATCAACTTTCCCTGCGCATTCCTCGCCCGCAAGGCTCTCGCGAAACTGATTTCCACTCGCCGGTCTAAAGTCGTTGGCCAGCACTACGCTGAAATTGGCGGAGGTTCGCCGATTCGCCGTCTTACCGAACAGCAGGGGCGAGCGCTCGAAGCCGCTCTGCGCCCTCACCTGAACGTGCGCGCCCTTGTGGCGATGCGCTACTGGCACCCTGACACGCATGAGGCCATCGAGGCGCTGGAGCGCGTTCCCTATGACGAACTGATTCTGCTGCCGCTATATCCGCACTATTCTTTTGCGACGACGGGCAGCAGCCTGAAAGAGTGGAACCGGAACTACGCGGCGAAGGTGCCGGTTCATTTGATCGACCATTTTTTCGATCATCCCGACTACATCGCGGGAATCGTCGAGCGGATTAACAGTGTGCTGCGCAAGGTGCCGCGTCCGGATGAGGTGCAGTTGGTTTTCAGCGCGCACGGGCTGCCGATGACGCTCGTTGAAAAAGGCGATCCGTATCCTCGGCAAATCGAGCAGACGGTGCAGATGATTCGGCAGCTGGGCGCTTGGCCCAATCCGCACGTGCTGTGCTTCCAGAGCAGGGTGGGGCCGCAGAAATGGCTTCAGCCGTCGCTGACGAGCACGATCGATAAGATGGCGCGCAGCGGGATCAAGCGCATGCTGGTGATTCCGATATCTTTCCTTACCGAGCACATCGAAACGCTGCACGAAATCAATATCGAGGCTCGCGAGGAGGCGGAGGCTCTGGGCGTCAGCGAGTTCTACATGATGCCCGCATTGAATGATTCTCCGCTGCTGATCCGGGCGCTCGCCGACCTGGTATTACGCGCGGTGGGAATGCGGTCCGGCGTAGCATCTTTTGCATGACGGTTCGCGGTCGCGTTCCTGATTCTTTTCGCCCTGATTGTCACTTTTCCTTGACACTTTCTTTCCCGCGTCATATAACCGCGTGTTCGCAATTTTGAGTGGAGCTGTTGTGAACTTTATAAGAAGTTGAGGTGCAGCCTAGCTTTCAAACGGGCCTATGCCAGATACTCCCGAAGAAAAAGTAGCCGGAAAGTCCCCTGCGCCTGCCGCATCGCAGGGGGCGAAAGCATCCCCAGCGGCAGACGCTAAAGCGGCCGTGAAAGACGTGAACACGAGCAGACGTAGGCTCGTGTGGGCGTGCATCTGGGGCTATCTGGGCGTGAATTTTCTGATGTTCCTGCGGTTTTTCTTTCCTCGCGCGCTATATGAGCCGAATACCGTTTTCAGTGCGGGATTCCCGTCCGATTTTAGCCTGGGGATCGATCAACGCTATCTGATGACGAACCGCGTGTGGATTGTGCGCGAGCCGGATCGGATTTTTGCGATCTTCGCGCGCTGCACGCATCTGGGCTGCACGCCGGAGTGGAAGTCGGCTGAAAATAAATTCAAATGCCCATGTCATGGCAGCGGTTATGACAGCGAGGGCGTGAATTTCGAAGGCCCGGCGCCGCGTCCGATGGATCGGGCGCTGCTGAAGCTGGATCCGACGGGGCAGATCGTGGTGGATACGAGCCGGTTGTTTGTGGACGACCCGCGCGCGGGCGTGAATCATTTTAATGATCCTGGAGCGTTCTTGAACGTGTAGCTCGCGGCCTGGCGAGTGGGCGGGCTGGCTGGCGCTTGAGCTTGGGCGGAACTTGAAGCTGGGAAGGGGTCAGGCAGATGGCGGAAGAGAACGGCGACAAGAATAAGACAGGCGTTCTCGACAAAGTGAAAGAGGACGCTGCCGCTCTTCGCAAGACGCTGGAAGAGAAGGCCAAGCAGCAAGTTGAAGACCTGAAGCAGCCTGAGAAGACACAGCTGTATCGCTCGATGTTCCGCGTGAAGCACGACGACGAGCCCCGGAATCGGGCGCTGAGTGTGCTGTCCAACGTTTTTTTTCACCTGCATCCTGCCAAGGTTAATCGCGACGCCACGAAATACAATTTCACCTGGGGGATGGGCGGCATCACGTTTTATTTGTTTATCGTGCTGACGTTTACCGGCGTTCTGCTGATGTTTTATTACCACCCGACGAAAATACAAGCGTTCCGCGACATTCTGTATCTCGAGAATGATGTGCCGTTTGGCAAGCTGCTGCGGAATATGCACCGGTGGGCCGCGCACTTGATGATTATCGCGGTGTGGTTGCACATGTTCCGCGTGTTCATGACGGGCTCGTACAAGCGGCCGCGTGAATTTAACTGGTGCGTGGGCGTGCTGCTGATGGTGTTGACGATGCTGCTTTCGTTCACTGGATACCTGCTGCCGGACGATCAGTTGGGATTCTGGGCGGTGACCGTGGGAACGAATATGGCGCGGGCCACTCCGTTCTTAGGACATGAGGGGCCGGGAGGCGCGCAGCTAGGAATGACGCCCTATAACGACGTGCGATTTGCGCTGTTAGGCGGGTCCATCGTGGATGCGAATGCGCTGTTGCGCGCTTACATCTGGCATTGCATCGCGATTCCGCTGATCGCGGCGATTTTCATGGGCGTGCATTTCTGGCGCGTGCGGAAAGATGGCGGCATATCGGGTCCTGCGCCGGTAATGCTGGAAACGGAAATCAAGGAAGAGCGTAGCCCGCGGCCCGTGGTGCTGCGGCCAAGCGGCATGGGACAAGGCGGCTAATCGCGATGGGTTTCGACTGGCGCCAAATTTGGGAAATAGCGTCGTCGCCGGACAACGTGCCGATTGTGGCGCTGCTCTTTCTTATTCCCTTTTACGTCTGGTATGCGATCAGGCAGGGAATTGCGAACGACAGACTGATCGCCATTCTCGAAGGTGACGCGCAGGCCGCCAAGACGAGATACCGCAAGACGCAGCCCTGGGATCCGAAGTGGGACCGCGAAGTTCATACCTGGCCGTACCTGATGCGCATGGAATTCCTGGTGGCGATTATTCTCACGATTTTGCTGATGGTGTGGTCGCTCACTTTGAATGCGCCGCTCGAAGAGCCGTCCAACCCGAACGTCACCATGAATCCGGCGAAAGCGCCGTGGTATTTCCTCGGCTTGCAGGAAATGCTGGTCTACTTCGACCCATGGATGGCCGGCGTGGTGATGCCGACGCTGATTATCGTTGGGCTGATGGTGATTCCATATATCGACGTGAATCCCCTCGGCAACGGCTACTACACATATCAGCAGCGCAAGTTCTCAATTTGGACTTTTCTCGTGGGCTTCATCGGCCTGTGGGTATTGATGATTGTGATCGGTACGTTCATCCGCGGCCCCGGATGGATGTGGTTCTGGCCGGGCCAAACCTGGGATGCGGAGCGCGTCGACTATGCGGTGAACCGGAACCTTGACCAGGTATTCGGCATCGATGGCTCGTGGCTTGCGGCGATGACGCACATGTCAAAGGATCAGGCCGCGATCTGGGCGCGCGTGATTTTCGGAGTGTTTCCCACGGTGCTCTTTTTCATTGCCGCGGGATTCCTGGTGCACTGGATCTGCATGCGCACGGAGTTTGCGCGCAAGATGTACAAGCGCATGAGTCTCGTACAGCTGATCACGATGTATACGTTCTTGATTCTGATGATTTCGCTGCCGATCAAGATTCTGTTGCGGCTCGTCTTCACGATTAAGTATGTCTGGGTGACGCCTTGGTTCAGCATTTGATGCCCCGCCGCGGATCGTTATCCCGGGAAGTGACTACGTCGAAGGAGATTTTGGGTGCCTGAGATTCCTCCCGCCTCACCGCCGCCCTCAACGCCACCGGACGACCCGATCACGAGCTATTCGTTCACGTTTCCGCTGTTGATCGCTTCGCTGCTGCTGATCGTCACTGTGGCGTGGTCCTTTTGGGATGAAGTTTATGGCCTGCGTCCGTGGCGCAGCTATCAGAGCCGGTTTTCCTCGGCATACTCGAAATATCTGGATAAGGCTGTCCAGAACCAGAAGAAGCAGGAAGACGCAGTCTATTCCTCGCCTGAGTACAAGAAACTTTCTGCGCAGGTTGACGACCTGCAAAAATCCACGAAGACGCAGGACGAAGATATTGCCAAGCAAATCGCCCTGCTCGACGAGCAGCGCGCCGCGCTAGGTGACGCGTTCAAGGATGCTCGCGGCAAGATTGGCCACCTCGTCTACCAATACGAAATCGTTCCAGCGGAAGACAAGAACGCAAAAGCGAAAGCCCTAAAAGAAGTCACTGACGGCCGCAAGGAGATTTGGAAGGTGGATTGGCCGCTGGGCGATGGAAAGATTCAGCAGGATAAGCCCTTCACGGCCGACGAGCTGAACGACACGTTCACTAGCATCATGGCCCAGCGCGCAACTCTAGTTGGCAAGCGCGCAGAAATCGATAAGCCCGCCAAGGAAGCCAGCGACACCCTAGCGCTGTATGTTTCTGAGAAGTTGCCGGGACTGAGCTCAACATCGCTCGATAGTTTGCGCCGGAGCATGAAGGATTTCGACGAGCGCATCATCCAGATCAACGTGAACCCTCCCGGCGCTTCGCTGAACAATCTCGGCGGGGCCGGACTCGTCGATCGCTGCCAATCGTGCCACGTGGGCACCGATCCACGTTACGTGCCTCCGCAGATCACACTGACGAAGGCCGATCTGGGCATGGCCAAGAGCACAGACGCGCCGTTCACGAGCCACCCGGACATCGATTTGTTGAAATGGCATCCCCTTGAGAAATTTGGATGCTCTCCCTGCCATGGCGGGAATGGCCGCGCGATCGATTCTGTTCGCCGAGGCCACGGCCGCTACGAGCACTGGCTATGGCCACTCTATTATCGGGAGAATTTTGAGGCCGGTTGCCAACAGTGCCATGCGGGAGACATGGTTACCGAGCACGCTCCGGTTTTGAATGAAGGCAAGCAGCTATACCGCGCCAAGGGCTGCGTCGGCTGCCATCGCTTCAACGGTTTTGATAATCAGGACGAACAGCTCGTCAGCGCGCGCCAGCGCATCCTGGCCATCGAAAAGACGAAAGGTGATGACGAGCAGGAAATTCCGCGCCTCCAAAAGCTAGGCGACAACGCTCCCGACAATGTCGCTGCAGAGAAGTTTTACGGACAGGCGACGAATCTCACCGTGGAAATCAGCCGCATGGACGCGGAGCGCGAAGCCCTCGAAGGCCGCAGCCACAATCTGATTCAAGAGATCAAGAAGGTAGGCCCGGATTTGAAGGAAGCGCGCCAGAAGTTGCACAAGGAATGGATTCCTTACTGGGTCGCGCACACCACCGAATTTCGTCCGACAACAAAGATGCCGCAATTCCGGTTCGCCGCCGGAGACGTGGAGGCAATCTCCGCGTTCATTTGGCAAAATGCGCTTACAGGGCCTGCGCTCGACCACCAGCAGCCGGGAAATTCTGCACACGGCAAACAGCTCCTCGAATCCCGAGGTTGTCTCGCCTGTCACTCAGTTGGCGAGGGGTCGAACTCCGTCGGCGGCACGTTCGCTGCAAACCTGAGCCGCGTGGGCGAGAAGGACAATTACGATTATCTCGTTCGCTGGGTGCACAACCCGCGCCAGCGGACGCGACCCTACTGCTCATATGAGAAGCGCGACCTCGGGCCAGAAGATTACGCGAAGCACAATTTGCCTTTCGTATTCGACGAGCAGCACTCGCGCTGCCCCAACGACAATCACGAATTAGTCGTGGAGCAGCCGACCGTGATGCCGAGCCTGCGGCTATCTCCCGATGATGCGCGAGACGTGGCGAGCTACCTGATTACGCTGAAGCATCCCGACGCGACCTACGCCGATGCGAGTTTCATGGACGATCCCGCACAGGCTGCCAAGGGCAAAGAGTTGGTCCGTCACTACGGCTGCGCCGGCTGCCACGAAATCAGCGGCTTCGAAGACGAAGGCCGCATCGGCACCGAGCTGACGAACGAAGGCTCGAAGCCGATCGAGCGTCTCGATTTCGCGCTCTTCACCGAAGACGCCAAGCGCGGCATTTTGCCGGACGGAAAGAAAAGCGAACGCGGCGCATGGTTCGATTCGAAGGGCTTCTTCGAAGAAAAACTTCGCAATCCCGGCCTCTACGATCAGGGCAAGTATCACGCGAACCCGATGGACGCCCTGCGCATGCCCAAACCGAATTTACAATCAAACGGCGAGCTCGAAGCACTCGTAACCATGCTCCTCGGCAGCACCGATCCCACTCTGCCGCCGGAATATATGTTCAAGCCATTCGATCGCCGCCGCTACATCGAGGATGGCTGGTGGATCGTCACAAAATACAACTGTATCGGTTGCCACCAGATTGACGTGGGGCAGAAAACGGTGTTGCAGACGCTCCCGTTCTATCAGGGTGAGAACAAGGCGAATTTGCCGCCGGTTCTCACCACGGAAGGCGCTCGCGTGAACCCGGAATGGCTCCGTCAGTTCCTGGCGAACCCGTCGCTTAGTAGCACGGACACCAACCGGAATGGCGTGCGCCAGTATCTGCAGGTGCGGATGCCGACGTTCTATCTATCCGATGACGAGATTCGCAAAGTCGTGCTGTTCTTCCAGGCACTGTCGTCGCAGCCGACGCCGTTTATTCCGCCGAGCGTGAAGCCTCTCGATCCCACGGAAACGGCGATGGCCCGCAGCCTCTTTACGAGTCCGGCTGCGCCGTGTCTGAAATGCCACATGACCGGCAACGCCGAGCACGACAAGAACGCCTCGGCGCCGAATTTCCTGCTCGCACACGAACGCTTGCAACCGGCCTGGACGGAACGCTGGATCACCGACCCGGCGAAAATCATTCCAGGCACGGCGATGCCTTCGGGCCTTTTCCGAAAGGAAGGCGACCGCTGGGTGTTTGCCGGGCCCGTTCCGGGATCGATGGAGCATTACACGGGCGACGAAGCAAATCTTTTGGTGCGTTACATGTTCTCGCTCACGCCGCAGGAGCAGGCTGCTCTGCTCGGCCGAACGCCTAGCGGGGGCGGCGCGAAATCTGCCGGGGGCAACTAGGGCGGGAATCGAATTTGGTTCGAGGGGCGCCGTGCGGCCGGAAATTTAAGAAAACCGGCACTGTCGCCAGTAGGTCTTGTTACACTATCCCTAATTTGTTAAGGAGAAAGATCCGCACATGAATACGAAGCTCTTGAATCTCACGCTCGCAGCGGTTTTAGCTGCTTCTGTCGCCGGTTGCGGCGACAAGAAAGACGAATCCACATCGCAGCCTGCAGCTCCCGCTCCCACGGCCGGAAAGACAGTAGATCAATCCACCGCCGGATCCGTTTCCGGCACGGTGACTCTTACCGGCACAGCGCCTACAGCAAAGCCGATTAACATGAGCGCCGAGCCTTACTGCCAGAAGTCGCACACAAGTCCTGTGATTCCGCCGGAGGTGGTGACCGGTGACAAGGGCGCCCTCGCCGACGTAGTGATCTATGTGAAGGATGGGCTCCCCGCTGATTACACATTCACTCCGCCTTCTACAGCCGTTCCGCTCGACCAGAAAGGCTGCATGTACGATCCGCACGTGATTGCGGTAATGACCGGCCAGAACATCGAAGTAAAGAACGACGATCAGACCACCCACAACATCCATCCGATGCCGAAAGATAACCGCGAATGGAACAAGTCGCAGCCGCCCGGCGCCGCACCTATCGCTGACAGCTTCGCGCGTGCCGAAAACGCAATTCCAGTGAAGTGCAACGTGCATCCCTGGATGAAGAGTTATATCTTCGTTTTCAAGAATCCCTACTACGCGGTGACGACCAAGGATGGCAAGTTCGAGCTGAAGGGCTTGCCGCCAGGGACGTACACGATCGAAGCATGGCAGGAAAAGTACGGTACTCAGGATCAGACCGTTACGATTCCCGCCAAGGGCACAGCAACGGCCGCGTTCACCTTTAAACCGGGGTCGGGCGACTAGTTTCTCGTAAGGTTTCGCAGGGGCTGGGATTAAGGCTGACGGGGCGGAAAGTCTTTCGCCCCGTCAGATTTCTTCTTCCGCAGAGCGTAGTCTCAGGACCAGGATGAATTGAGATTGGCTGAAACCTCCAATATTCGCGGCGTTCATAATTTTGCAATCGTCACGGCGTGCAGCACGATTTTGCTGCTAGTGGCGGGCGCGCTCGTTACCAGCAACGATGCTGCGGATTCCGTTCCCGATTGGCCGCTGGCTTATGGCCGCATCATTCCTCCGCTTATCGGCGGCATTCGCTACGAGTATGCTCACCGCGTTGTCGCTGCGCTCGTGGCTATTCTCACCGTAGTTCTCGCGATCTGGATTTCATTTAGCAAGCTACGCGGCTCGGCGCGGCGGTGGGGCTGGATCGCCCTTGCGCTTGTTGTTGCTCAGGCGCTTCTCGGTGCCGCTCGCGTAAAACTGGGCCATGCTGCGGTGATCGCCACGATTCATGCCACAGTCGCGCAGATATTCTTCATCACGCTCGTCAGCCTCACGATGTTCACCAGCGATTGGTGGCAGCGTGATCTTGCGCAGCTTGACGACACCGGCAGCCCGAAGCTTCGGTCGCTGAGCGTTTGGCTTACTGCCGTGATTCTGGTGCAGCTCGTCCTCGGCGCAGGATTCCGGCATGGTGCGTTCGGGATTCTTCCGCACTTGATTGGTTTTCTCGTCGTCACGTTCATGGTGATCTGGACGGCACGAATTGCGAACAAGCGCTTCGGTCAAGTCGGCGATATTCGCCGCTGGGTAGTGATGCTGCACGCGACGTTTGGCACGCAAGTGATTCTTGGTTTTCTCGCATATTGGGCGGTGAGCCAGGCGCGGCTTGCGACGCAGCCGGTGCTGCTCTACACGATTATTGAAGTGGCGCATGTGGTGACGGGGGCGCTGGTGCTTGCGTCGAGCGTGCTGCTGGCGCTCGCGTGTAATAGATTGATTCGCCCCACCGATATGGTTGCAGTAGAATCCCGGACTGCGCGCTCGCAGGCGCAAGGTTCGAGAGCGTAGCCTCTTAAAACAATGAGCACCACGCGCACCGCCGCTTACAGCTTGCACGATAAACCGTGGGCCTATGTTGTGCTCACTAAGCCCGACGTTACGTTTCTCGTGATCATCACGACGGTCGCTGGCTTCTATCTTGCGTCGCCCGGTCATCTCGATTGGGCGCTGTTGATGCACACGCTCTTCGGCACTACGCTCGTCGGCGCTGGTACGGCCGCGCTGAATCAATACTTCGAGCGCGACATGGACGCGTTGATGCGGCGCACAGCTGCCCGGCCCCTTCCCACGGGGATGCTGCAACCACGCGACGTGCTGATTTTTGGCATTGCGACAATCGTTGTGGGCGGCGCGTGGCTTGCGCTCGCTGTGAACTGGATGGCATCTCTGCTCGCCCTCGCTACCACGGTGCTGTATCTCGGTCTCTATACGCCGCTCAAAACTCGCACCACCTGGGCGACGGCCGTCGGCGCGTTTCCCGGAGCACTGCCTCCGCTGATCGGCTGGGCGGCTGCGCGAGGCTCGCTTTCGGCCGGAGCGTGGGTGCTGTTCGGGATTCTTTTTCTCTGGCAATTTCCGCACTTCATGGCGATCGCCTGGATGTATCGCGAAGACTACGCTCGAGCGGGAATTAAAATGCTGCCGGTGGTCGATCCGTCGGGCGACGCGACATTCGCGCAGATCATCGGCGCGTCGGCGA
>Ga0209525_1000096_pt1 | contig 29065 bp, 25 predicted proteins | sample JacPin_JW_Ref_O1_FD_187958 | JGI IMG/M metagenome (GOLD analysis project Ga0209525, IMG submission 187958) | Forest soil microbial communities from Algoma, Ontario, Canada - Jack Pine, Ontario site 1_JW_Ref_O1 (SPAdes) (version 2) | ecosystem: Environmental > Terrestrial > Soil > Boreal... | reverse complement strand
TCATCAGCTTTGATTTGTACCTGCTGTTGTTGCGGTTGTGGTTTCGGGGTTTCAGCCATTTCGTCGCTCCTCGCGGTCTCGTTCAACTATAGCAAAGAGGGAACCGGTCTCGAAGATTTTTGCACTCAACTCGCAGCAAAACAATTGACGGGAGAGCATGTTAAGCGTAGTTTATATCAATAGTTCAGCATGGTTAATATATGAGCGATTCCTCTATCCCGACAGATGTTTCCGCCACTCCAGACCAAACATCTGTTGTGGCTCCCGACGGCATCGCGCTTGGCCAAGCCGCATCGACGGCAAAGGTATCCATCCGCCGAGAGGCCTGGTGGTACCTGGGGCCGGCGTTTGTTGCCTCCGTCGCTTACATGGACCCGGGCAACTTCGCCACCAACATCGAAGGCGGAGCCCGATTTGGTTATCAACTTTTGTGGGTGCTGCTGTGGTCGAATGCGATGGCAATTCTCGTACAGTATCTGGCGGCGAAGCTCGGAATTTCCACCGGCAAGACGCTTCCCGAGAATTGCCGGGCCGAATTTTCGCGGCCGGTCACGCTGTGCCTGTGGTTTGCGGCCGAAATCGCAGCGATGGCAACCGACCTCGCCGAATTTTTGGGCGCGGCGCTGGGGTTCTACTTGTTGTTTGGAATCCCGATGTTGCCGGCGGCCATTTTGACCGGCGTTTGTGTGATGTTGATTCTTGCGATCGAACAGCTCGGGTTTCAGTGGCTCGAGCGGGTAATCATGGCCTTCGTCGGCGTCATCGGCATCGCCTACGCCTTCGAAATGTTTTTAAGCAAGCCTGATTGGCATCCGATACTGAAACACGTGGTGGTTCCGGAAATTCATTCTTCTTCCATCTATATCGCCGTCTCGATGCTCGGAGCAACGGTGATGCCTCATGTGATTTATCTTCATTCCGCGCTCGTGCTGCCCCGGCGCGAGGCGCACGACCGGACTGAACATCATCATCGCAAGATGGAGCTGTTGGACGTCTTGCTGGCGATGAATGGAGCCTGGTTGATCAATTCCGCCATGGTGGTCATGGCTGCTGCGGTATTTTTTGGAAGCGGCACCCACGTCTATTCAATTGAAGCGGCGCATCACACGCTCACACCCTTGCTGGGAAAATTCGCCAGCGTTGCATTTGCCGTTGCGCTGCTGGCTTCAGGACTCTCTTCGTCAACGGTCGGCACAATGGCCGGGCAAGTCATCTTGCAGGGATTCTTAAACCTGCGAATCAGCATCTTTCTGCGTCGCATCGTGACCATGATTCCCGCGATCGTCGTCATCGCGGTCGGTCTTGATCCTCTGAAGACGCTGGTGCTGAGCCAGGCAGTTCTCAGCTTCTGCCTTCCGTTCGCCATGATTCCGCTGCTGATCTTGACTCAACGCCGTGATTTGATGGGCACCCATGCGAATCGACCAGTTACCAACTATCTGGCTGCGATTGCCACGGTCGTTATCCTGGGTATGAATGCTTGGCTCCTCTTTGCGATGTTCACCGGGAAATCGTGACCTTGGCGTGCGAGAATTCCTTACGCGACTCGCCGAACGTTAAGGATCCCCAAGAATGCCGGACAAAACTCCGCGACCAGAGAATCCGCAAAAATTCCTGGCACCGGTTCTCGTTACCTTTGTAATTGTCGCCATCGCGGGCGGAATCGTGTTGTATTCCTTTACCGGCTTTGGAGCGCGAGCTCGCGCGAGAAAACTGCAAAATCCAGTTCCGCCGACGCCAGCAGCGATCGCAGCCGCACGGCTCATTTACGAGAACCGCTGCGCGAATTGCCATGGGATAGACGGCGACGGTAAGGGACCGAAGGCCGAGGAGTTGTCCGTGGCGCCTGCGGATTTTCGCAATGCTCGCGCTATGGCAGCCATCACCGATGGCGAGCTTTACTGGCAGATTACAAAAGGCGCTCGTCCAATGCCGAGCTTTGAATCCCTCAGCGAGCAGGAGCGCTGGGAACTAGTCGACTATGTCCGGACTTTTGCATCGCCATCGTCGCGATAATGTGGATCCGGAGAACGCCCCGACTTACTTCACTTTCGCGAGCGCGTCGGCAACTTCCTTCAGATCCGGAACCACAGGAATATCGTAATTCTTGAACCATGCGATATTTCCCGAGCGATCGACGATCGCGATGGCGCGTCCCGTGATGCCTTTATCGGCGAGATAGACTCCGAATTTGTCGCCCACCGCTCCGCGCGGCTGAAAATCCGCGAGCAACGGATACTGGATCCCCATTTTTTCCGCGTAAGCTTTGTGCGACCAGGCGCTGTCGACGCTGATGCCCATTACCTGCGCGTCGAGTTGCTCGAATTTCTTCATATCATTCACAAAGCAGGCGTGCTCGTTCGTGCAGGTTGGGCTCCAATCGAGGGGATAGAATACGAGGACGACATTCTTCTTTCCCTTGAAGTCAGACAGCTTTACTTCTTTCTGGCTCTGATCCTTCAGCGTGAAATCCGGCGCCGCTGTTCCCACCGAAATTGCCATGCTCTTTCCTCCGTGCTTTCCAGGTGATTTTTGGGACCGCGAAAATTGCTGACTCAATCGAACTGAGGCGTTCATCATATCCGAATGCAGCAGAGCAGACAAACGAGGGCGGGCAAAATTCCGTTTCTCGTTCTGTTACCATACGCGTGCAAGGTGATGGAGCGTAGCGAAGAAATTGGCGCAAGTTCCCTACGAAACGGCTTACCCGCGAGTTGAAATCCTCCCGAGCAGCCGCAATTGGTGGGCGAAGCTCAAAGGAACGGCCGCCGAGTGTATCCACACGCGCGAGGAGTGCGAATGGATTGCAGCACTTCTGCCCGACACGCTTTACCTTCGAGGTAAGCGAGCGCCGCGCCGGGAGCCGGTCCGCCCGGAAATTTCGCTTTGCCGCGAATGCCTCCTCGATACCATTCTTGGCGAGTTGGAAGAATTCGATGGCCGCATTGTGGCGTTCGAACCGAATCCGGAAACCTTCACGCAATACTTTTTCGTGGCCACACCGGATTTCGAAGCAGCCGGAGTGGCGCCCGAAACTGCATCTGCGATTGAGCAACGGTTGGCGCAAACCGGAGAAACCTGCGCGGAATGCTCGCGGCCCGCGACTTGGCTGTGGATGTCGCGGGAACAGGTGGCTAGTCTCGATGAAACAGATAAGATACGCGGAGAACGTGGCGAATGGTTTTGCTCTACGCACGGCGCGCGAAAATTGGCGGATGCGTTCGAAAGAATCGCGGAGGCCAATGTGTTTTACATGAATCTTCCGTACGGTGAAGCGGGCGCATACCTGTGGATCTAATCTTCTAGCATTCTGGAAAAAGAGCGATGACGTTGAATGAACTCGTAAGAAAATATCTGGCCGTTGCTGGCGGCTATGGGAAATTCATAGCCATTTCGTCGTTGGGGTTGGCGCGCTCCGAGGCAGAGAAGGCCTTCGACATACTCGACGAGGACTATCATATCAGCCGGTTTTTTCAATTCCGCAACGACAGCGGCGAAGCTTACGAGATCAATGGATTTCCACAGACGCATTTCGCGATTGATTCTGAAATTGAGTCGATTCTCTAGGAGATTCTCTAGGAATGGACCGGGACCAGAAAACGGTTTACCGCCGATTAGAAATATTCAAGTCTTTTTGTTTCTGCAGGTTAAGATGATTTTTAATCGCGGTACCGTAGATTAACGGCACCTCTCGGCGAGGCTACTTTAATCATTATACCATTTTATCGGCCCGGACAACCCTGGGCCTCGCGATTTGATTCTGAGTGAAAAAAAATCGAAAACGACAGAGGCTCAGCGGTTGCGGACGATTTCGAGGGTTGAGTTGGCAGAATGTTCGATGTATAAACAAGTCGAGATGAATTTGGCCTGCTATACGCGCCACCGGTTCTGCCTGGCTCTGGTCGTTTCCATGTTGTTCTGCGGCCTCTCGTCGAGCGAGATACCCGAACTCACCCGCCTCATCGACGACACGTCAAACGATTTCACGGTGCTTGTAGTGGCGAAAACGTCCATTTCCGTCGCTACGAACGTGAATCCCGTTTCCATCGTGAGTGCGGTTCAGCAGAATAACGATCGGCTCGAATACCATCTACCCTCTTCTGTTTCAATTCTTAACGCGCAATCTCCCACCGGCTATTTGCAACTGCTGTGTGTTCATAGAACGTAGTCTCCCCTTCCAAACCTAGTCGCGCTCGTCCACCTTTTTTTTCCACAACGAGACGAGGTGCCGAAGTCCAGCAAACGGATTGTTCCAATCCCGCGGCACTAATTGACCCAAGGAGAGCTGAGGAGATGAAAAACATATGCAAGCGGACTTGCGGAGTAGAAAAAATCTGGAGGAGTTCCTTCAGGACTTGATCTGTGTAGTGTCAAGCCCGGAAGAAGTAGGCGCACTCGTTGAGGTTCTGATGGCGCTGCAGCTTCCTGCACCACGGGAAACGCCAGGAATCAGGGCGAACGTTGCCCGAGCTTAGATCGAACCAGCATCAAAAAGGGGGCGTTATGAACTGCAGCTACGATGTGCACGACACCTACGATATTTTCAAGAAGCTCCCCGACGAGGGCACCGTGTGGGTTGGTGCCGTAAAAGGGGGAGATCGCGTGCGTCAGGTGCTGGTTAGCCTTAAGTTGAGCTCAGGACAGGCATTCTTTGCATTTAATGCCAGCGAAGGAACTGTTGTGGAGCTCCTAATTAACTGAGCCTCTATTCGGAACGAAACGACTCACTTGGGAGCGACAGAAACGCGCTGCAGTCGCTCCGCAAGTGAGTTGTGTTCGACTCGAATTTCCTCAGGCAGGCGCTTGCCGAATTTCTCGAAGAACTTTCCGGTTGAATCCAGCTCCTCAGCCCAATCATTCGAATCAACCTTCAGCAGTTCATCGATTGCGGCGCGAGAAATATGGAGTCCATCAAGTGTCAGTGAATCCGGGGTCGGAACGTAGCCGATCGGCGTGTCATTGGCAGCAGCTCGGCCCTCGATCCGATCGAGAATCCATTTGAGAACGCGGACGTTCTCACCGTAGCCTGGCCAGAGAAATTTTCCATCTGAATCTTTTCGGAACCAATTGACGTGAAAAATTCCCGGCGGATGTTTGAGCTTCGGGCCCATATCGAGCCAGTGACGGAAGTAGTCGGCCATGTTGTAGCCGCAGAAGGGAAGCATAGCCATCGGGTCGCGACGCGTGACGCCCACGGCACCGGTGATGGCGGCTGTGGTTTCCGATGCCATGGTGGCTCCGACAAACACGCCGTGTTGCCAGTCGCGCGCCTGGTACACGAGCGGAGCGACGTGCGCGCGGCGGCCGCCAAAAATAAGCGCTGAGATTGGGACGCCTTGCGGATCTTCCCAATGAGACGAAATCGAGGGTGATTGCTTGGCCGCTACCGTGTATCGCGAATTGGGTTGAGCAGCAGGGCCCTTACCGGGTGTCCATCTCTCGCCTTTCCAATCTACTAGCCCCTGGGTCGGCGCGCCATCCATGCCTTCCCACCACGGTTCACCGGCAGCGGTCACAGCCGTGTTGGTAAAGATCGAATCGTGATGCACAGCCTCGATCACGTTCGGATTCGTCTTTTCGTTTGTGCCTAGCGCGACCCCGAAGAATCCTGCTTCCGGATTGATCGCGCGGAGCGTGCCGTCGGAGCCCACGTGCATCCAGGCGATGTCGTCACCCACGGTCCAAACCCGATAGCCTTTGTTTTCAAGCGCCGAGACCATCATTGCCAGATTGGTCTTGCCGCAGGCGCTGGGAAAAGCAGCGGCCATGTACGTCACTTTGCCGGACGGATCTTCAAGCCCGAGAATCAACATGTGCTCGGCCATCCAGCCCTGCTCGCGCGCCATCCAGCTGGCAATTCTCAGCGCAAAACATTTCTTGCCCAGAAGCGCGTTGCCGCCATAGCCGGAGCCGATGCTCCAAATCAACTTCTCCTCGGGAAAATGGAGAACGAAGCGGCGTTCAGGATTGAGATCCCCGAGCGAATGCAGTCCCGGAACAAAATCGGAGGAGCTGCCGAGCCGGTCGAGCGCCGCCTTGCCGATGCGGGACATGATTCGCATGCTGGCGACGACGTAAGAAGAGTCAGTGAGTTCGACACCTACCTTGCTGTAAGGGGAAGTCTCAGGTCCCAGAATATAGGGCACCACATACATCGTGCGGCCCTTCATGGCACCGTCGAAGAGAGGCCGGACTTTGTTCTTGGCTTCGTCGGGAGCCATCCAGTTATTGGTCGGTCCCGCATCTTCTTTCTTATGAGTGCAGATAAACGTGATGCTTTCGGTGCGGGCTACGTCGTTCGGATTGCTGCGATGAAGGTAGCTTCCTGGGTAGGTTTTCTGATTCAGCTCTATAAACGTGCCATCCCGCAACATCTCAGCGACCAGGCGGTCGATTTCACCCTGTGAACCGTCACACCAGACAATCTTGGCCGGCTTCGTAAGACGAGCAGATTCTTCCACCCAGCTTTCTAATGGCGTCGACACCGAACCTCCATGGCACTTGCGCGGGGGACACCGCCCGACCGGCTCCAATTCAGAGGGTCTGGCGGAACAGGGGCGCTTTCCACCAAAAATTGTAGGGCACCGCTACCCCAAAATGCAACCGGACAGCCCTGCGGGGAGGACTATTCGTGCCCGATGTTATACTTCCGACGAAATGTATGCCCAAAAGCTGCAGGCGGAGGTGCTGATCGGCGGCAAGCGCGAACCAATGCCGCTTGAGTGGCTGGATAGCTTCTGCATGCGAAATTTCACGGGTTCCGGTGAATTTGACGACACGTTGCCAACGGGTGAAGGACGTCTAGAAGCTGGGTCCAACGTAAATATCGAGCGTTTGGCCGCAGCGATGAGCGAGTGGCTTACAAAGCGGGGAAAAGGCAACGGGCAGGTTGTGAAGGTAGAAGTCCGCGAAGCCAAGTGACGGAGACGGGCAACAGGTATGCGTAACAAGGATCGGCAACAAGCATTGCTTACAAAAACCAGGGAATCAACAAGTCGTGCCGACGGATAAAAGGAAGAGCCGAACTCACCCTGCGTATGACTGGGGCGTTGCAGCGGTCATCGCAGAGCGGGTTCGGCCCCTCACCTCTAATTCGACGCGAGCGGGCTGTGATAGTTAGCAGCGCGCTGCCGAAGAAAAAATTACGATTCTTCCGACGTCGGACGGGTCAATCGGGCGCTAAGAAGACGCTCGCCGGCATGGGCCAGCAGGTGTTTGATCTTGGGAAGCGATGCGTAGCAGGCATCTGCTCCCGCACCAATCAGTTGCGGCGTCTTCACGAATTCGTCCCAGAGCACGTGATGAACGTCCGGCTCGATGAGCACGTCGCTAAGGCCTCGCCAGGGCTGATTGGCCACGGTTTGAATAATCGAAAAGGAACGGCTGATCACTTCGATCGTATTGCGCGGTTTCGAATCGAGAAGCCCGGGTTCCAAGTGCACGGAGATCACAAGCTCGGCGCCGAGTTCGCGCACTGCCGGAGCGGGAACCTGCTCGGTAAGAAAGCCATCCACCAGGAAATGATTCTGGTGTTCGACCGGAAGAAACAATCCAGGATAGGCGCAAGAAGCACGAAGGGCCGGGCTGATTTCGCCGCTCGTGAAATGGACCGATTGGCCGCTAATCAAATCGGTGGCGACAATGCTCAGCGGAATTTTCATCTGACTGAAATTGTTCGCGGTCGTGAATCGGTGCAGAAAATCATCGAGCGGCGCATTGGAGGCCATGCCCATGCGCGAAAGCGTCCAACGGCCGAAATCGCGGAAGCGAGTGGCGCTGCCTTGCTCGGCCATTACGTCGAGTGGAGTTCCGCTCGCGTAGGCCGACGCGATCAGCGCGCCAACGCTGGTGCCAGCAATAAAATCGACCGGAATCTCGTTTTCTTCGAGGACGCGTAGTACGCCAATATGTGCGATACCGCGAGCGAAGCCGCCCCCGAGAGCAACGCCCACCTTGGGACGTTGCCCGTCAGCACCGTACGCGAAAGTACGCAATCCGCGTAGCGCGGTGCCGAGCCATTTGGTGACCGGACTCATCTTCTTGCTGGGAAACCCCTTACCACTGTACCGCAACTGGCGTGTTACCGTGTTTCCGGTTGACCGCTGGTTACTCGTTTTGTAACCTCGGTGGTCATCTTTCGTCTTCCGACGAAACCGACCTCATGAAATGAGTCCGATGAAAAAGAGAATCGAGAAGGTTGCTGTTCTGGGAGCTGGGACGATGGGTGCGCGCATCGCGGCGCACCTGGCGAACGCTGGTATCCCCGTGTTCTTGCTCGATATTGTGCCCACCGAGCTGACTCCTGACGAAAAGCGAAAAGGACTTACGATCGAGAGCCCCGCGGTAAGGAATCGCATCGTCCTGGCCGGGCTGGAAGCGGCCAGGAAATCGCGCCCGGCGGCGTTTTTCACTCCTGAAACAGCGCGCCTCGTGACGCCCGGAAATCTGGAAGACAATCTCGCCTGGTGCGGACAAGTCGATTGGATTATCGAAGCGGTCGCCGAGAATCTTGAGATTAAGCGCAAATTGTTCGAGCGGGTCGAAAGTGTGCGCAAGCCGGGAACAATCGTGACCTCGAACACGTCCGGTCTGCCGATTCACTTGATCGCGGAGGGGCGCTCAGAAGATTTCCAGCAGCACTGGGCGGGCACGCATTTCTTCAACCCTCCGCGCTACATGAAGCTGGTGGAATTAATTCCCGGGCCGAAGACGTTACCTGGCGTGCTGACGACGCTCGACGAAATGTGCGACCTGCGCCTGGGCAAGGGAGTGGTGATAGCGAAGGATACGCCGAACTTCATCGCCAATCGGATCGGCACATACGCGATGCTGAACGTCCTGAAGCAAATGCAAGCGTTGGATATGACGATCGAAGAAGTAGATGCTTGCACAGGCCCGGCGATTGGGCAGCCAAAGTCGGCGACGTTTCGTACGGCCGACATCGTTGGCTTGGATGTGCTCGTTCATGTGGTGCGCAATATTTACGACAACATTCCCACCGACGAATCGCGCGAGATGTGGCGGGTGCCCGCTTTCGTCGAGGAAATGATGAAGCGCGGGTGGCTGGGCGATAAGACGGGAAGCGGATTCTACAAGCGAGTGAAGAAGGGCGGCGATTCGGAAATTCTGACGCTCGATTGGCAGAAGATGGAGTATCGCCCGCGGCAGAAAGCGAAATTTGGTTCAATCGAAGCAGGGAAGCAGATCGAGGAGACGCGCGAACGGATTCGCGCGCTCGCCGGGCCGGGAATGGACGGGAAGGGCGACAAGGCAAACCGTTTCCTCTGGGCTTGTTTGAGCGAAAACTGCTTGTATGCCGCGCGCCGAGTGCCGGAAATCGCAAACAGCGTGGTGGATGTGGACCGCGCGATGCGCTGGGGTTTTGCCTGGGAGCTGGGCCCATTCGAGGTATGGGATGCGATCGGAGTGGCGCGAATGGCCGAAGCGCTCGGCCGTGAAGGGAAGCAGATTCCGCCTGTGGTGAATGACGTGCTCGCATCGCCGAAGAAATCGTTCTACGAAACGGAGAAGGGCAGCACGCGATATTTCGATATCGGCGCGAAGGCGATGAAGCCGGTTCCAGAGCCGGTCGGAATCATCATTCTCAAGTCTCTGAAAGACCGTAGCGGCGTGGTGCAGACGAATTCCGGCGCGAGCCTGATTGATCTAGGCGACGGCGTGTTGTGCTGCGAATTTCACTCCAAGATGAATTCGATCGGCGGTGACATCGGCGCGATGATTCACGCCGGAGTCAAACGGCTCGGCTTGGAATTCGATGCGATGGTGATCGCGAATCAGGCGCCAAATTTTTCCGTGGGCGCGAATTTGATGCTGTTGCTGGTGACTGCGCAAGAAGGCGAGTGGGACGATATTCACATGGCCGTGCGCCAGTTCCAGGGCGTGAACATGGCAATCAAATACGCGCCCGGGCCTGTGGTGGCGGCGCCGCAGGGAATGGCGTTGGGGGGAGGTTGCGAAATTAGTCTCAGTTCGGCTCAAATTTATGCGGCGGCGGAAGCATACATTGGGCTGGTTGAAACAGGCGTGGGATTGATTCCAGGTGGCGGCGGAACGAAGGAGATGTTGATTCGCGCGAACGAGCATGCAGGGGGAGGCGAAGATCTCGATTTATTTCACGCGCTCAAGCCGATCTTTGAAACTATCGCGATGGCGAAGGTATCCACCAGCGGCGAAGAAGCGCGATCGCTGGGATTTTTGCGGCGTTCGGATTTGATTGCGATGAATCGCGACCGGCAGGTAGCGGATGCCAAAGCGACGGCGCTGGCCCTCGTCCGCGAGGGATATCATCCGCCCGCACCCGCCGAAATCCGCGTGCTGGGAGAGGAATTTCTGGCCGGAGCGAAACTTGCAATCCATATGCTTGTTCGGGGCGAATTCGCCAGCGAGCACGACGCGGTTGTCGCTAGAAAACTGGCATACATACTAGCGGGCGGGAGCATTACGGCGCCTCAGACCGTTTCCGAGAAGTACATTCTCGATTTGGAGCGCGAAGCTTTCGTCAGCTTGTGCGGAGAGCGAAAAACGCAGGAACGAATCGCACACACGCTCAAAACTGGAAAGCCCCTGCGAAATTAAATACACAGCCGATTCGTATCAATGTTTTTGGACTCGGATTTGGAACTCGGCGCAACTTTTTGCATCCCTGCGTGTAACTTCGAGTGGGGGTTTGTGCATCTAAGTAGCCGGTCGCCGGTCCGGGTGGGCCGCTTGATTAAAACGCTCCGAACTGTCCGAAATTTTGGGGAACTTTGTGAGGTTGTGCGAGTAAGGATTAAGGATGTTGGTGTGTCTAAGGAGAACGGAATGACCAGCTACGCCGTCCGAAAACTAATATTGAGCTGCGCCCTTGCAGCGATTATTTCGCCATTTATCACGAATGCGCAAACTACTACTAGCAGTTCTGCGATGGCGTCTCCGGCTTACGACCTGAATAAGGAAGTCAAGATTGATGGAACGATCGACAAGATCGAGACGAATGCGAGTGGCGGCCCGATCGGAACGCACCTGCTCGTGATTTCGGCGCAAGGCGTCGTTGATGTGCACCTGGGAGCGAGCTTGGCCGTGACCGCGAAAAATCTCGGCCTGTCGGTGGGCGAGAGCATTCACGTAACGGGAATGATGGCGAACGTCGGCGGGAATTCCGTGCTTCTCGCGCGCATTCTCACCACGTCGAATCACATTTACATGCTGAGAAACGAGCACGGTGCGCCGATCCGTTCTCTGATGCCGCGAGGTGCGGCTTCGTCTGCGAATTCGCAGAAAGGAGCGCTCTGATGAAGCTGCGGGCCCTTGCGTTCCTTGTGTTTGGCGTTGCCGTTGCGCTCGGTGTCGCGGGATGCGGCGGAGGAGGAGGCGGTTCGAATCCCAATACAACGATTTCCGTGGTGATCTTTCCGGGAACTGCTTCCATTCCGGTGAATGGCGTAATTAATTTCACTGCTGTTGTCTACAATTTCGCTTCGAACAGCTCTGTGAACTGGACGGCGAGCGCCGGCACCTTTAACGGCAGCGTCTTTACGGCGCCGGGCGCGACGGGAAACGTCACTGTCACCGCTACTTCGCAGGAGGATAAATCGAAATCCGCCACCGTTACGGTAATGGTTGGCGCAGCGCAGCCTGTCACGGTCTCTCCGGCGGCGGTTTCGGTTCCTGCGCAGGGTACGCAGGCGTTCACAGCGTCGGGAACTGGACCGTTTAATTGGACAGTGACCGCCGCTCTTGGCGCGGATCCTGGAACGATCGACCAATCTGGAAATTACACCGCGCCGCGCACGCCTCCTCCGGGCGGGACGGTCACAGTCTCGGCACTCTCTGCGGCTGGCTCGGGCACTGCGACGGTGACGATCGTTTTCTCAGCGGCGACGTTGTCCGGTCAATATACTTTTTCTTACACAGGGGAGGATGCTGGCGGCTTTCTAGCTGTGGCTGGCACCTTCACGGTGAACGGATCCGGTCTCATTACCAGCGGAGTTGAGGATGTGAACAGCGCGGGCGGGATAACGGAAAATCCGATCAACGGAGGAAGCTTTGCGGTAGGGCCCGACGGGCGAGCGATTGCAACAGTCACCACAGGACTCGGCACCATAACCTGGCAGGTGACGCTCATATCTGAGCAGCACGCCTTGCTCGTGCGGTTCGATAGCACTGCGACCGGGAGCGGAACGATCGATAAAGCCAATCCTTCGGATTTCTCGGTGAGCGCCATCGCGAATAATTATTCCTTCGGAATTAGCGGTATCGATTCGAGCGGCTCGCCGATGGCAATTGCCGGGCGGTTTTTTTCCGACGGGGCCGGAACTTTTCCGGTCAATTTTGCGATTCAGGATGTGAACGATGCGGGGACGGTCACGCAGGCGGACCTCACGCTGCACGGAAACATTCTTTCGCTCGACGGCGGAACGGGACGCGGCACGCTGGAGCTTATCAGCACGGTTCCCGGCACGGGCACGCTTACCTTCGCCTTCTATATCATCGACAACACGCATTTCAAGCTGGTTGAGATTGACAATGGAGGCACTCCCGTCCTGGCAGGAGACGCATTCAGCGCTCCCAACGCGATCACACTCTTGAACCTCAGCGGGAATTATGCATTTACAGTTGCAGGCGCGGAGAGCGGAGGGCCATACGCTGCCGGCGGAGTGTTCACCGCCTCAGGTACAGGGACGATTTCCGGCGGCGTACAGGACGTTAACGAGCAGGCGACGACGCTCCATCTTGCGGAGAACATCTCGTCGTCGGGGTCGACCTACACGTTGAGTCCTACGACAACTTCGAATCGCATTCTCCTGACGCTAGCTGCTGGGGGCATCAACTTCATGTACGCGGTGTACCCAACGTCGACCAATTCGTTCGAGATGGTTGAGGTGGATTCGGTAGTCCCCGTCAGCAGCGGTATGGGATTCCTGCAATCGTCAACCAGCGTTCCTTCAGGGACGTATGGAATCAACACGACGGGGCAGACGACCACCGGTGAGCAGGATATTAACGGATCAATTTCGTCCGCCGGGACAACCGGGCTTACCGGCTACCTCGACATCAATGAGACGGGGACCATTTTCAGTAATATTCCCCTCTTCAACAGCACCATCGCCGCCCCATCGAGTTTCGGACGTGCGACGCTGACTCTCGCGACGGCCAAACCGACTTCGGCGTCGTTCACGTTCGCTTACTACGTTGTCGACAACTCGACGGTCCTCGTGATTGAGATGGACAAAGTTGCGGTAACGCTCGGCGTGATGGATAAACAGTTCTAAAGTCGGATAACAGCTGCGCCAAGTTCCGAGGGCCCACGCAGATGGGCTCTCGGGACAATTTCCCTGGCGGGATCCACTTTCAGCCTAGTCCGATAGTCCCTTCCTCCTTCTTTGACACGCTGGTACCTCGCCGCGAGAGCAGTTGTTTTCGCCTCATGTTTCCTTGAACTTGGCCGATTAAGCAAATGTTCTGAGGCAGTACCAACGTACTATTGCCGCACTTTGTCACCCACGCCGAAAATCGGCATATATCAAGGAAAACCATCTGCAGTCACATCCTTGGGGGGACGGCCTAACTGCCGGATAGAACGATGGCGCCACTTACAAAAGATTCGGTCGAAGCTGCAAGTCCCGTTGCCGGCACGCCGGCAGCGCAGACGGGAACGCAAAGCAAGCCCACATCTTCGCTTCGCGCCGATGCTCTGTCGCTTGAGGTTGCCGTCAAGGTGCATGGTTCTCGAGTGATCGAAGTCGCGCGCGGCACCGCCCCGCGGACCGAACCGTTTGAAGAACAAACCGTAACGATGATCGTTTTTCCGCAGGGGGCTGTCCTGAGGATGGCGACGGCCGTAAACGTCAGCCAAATGCTCGTCCTCACCAATATCAAAACGAAGCAAGATTCCATCTGCCGCGTTTTAAAAGTTCGCCCAAATGCCAATCAGGGAAGCTATGTTGAGGTGGAGTTTACGCATCGGCAGCCCGGATATTGGGGCGTCCAATTTCCGTCCGAAGGATCGGTCGCAACAAATACGATTGCCCCGCCGCAAGTGAATTTGGAGTCGCAGAAAATTGCGCCGGCTTCGCCAACGCCAGCCACCAGGCCGCCAGTCACCACTGCTCCTCGCGATTCAAAGCCGGCCTCTGTTGCGCCCACCGCTCCGTTCGTGCCACCCGCCAAGCCCGAATCGTCCTTTATCTCGATTGGCTCACAGGAGAAGGTTCAGGAAGCCGCGTCCGCAACGGCGATAACCAAGCCGCTCTCTCCAGCCGAGATGAGAATTGAAGGCCTCACCGCTCCCTTCGCCAAAACGATTTCAGCTGTTGATCCTGTGCCCGCGCAGCCTTCCGCTCCACCTGCCGTCTCGATGGATGATCTCCGGGGAGACAGTGACTCGGTTTCTTCATCTCCAGCAACTGTCACCGAAGAACATTCGACCTCTGCCACGTCGTCGGCGTCTCGCGATGTAGCGGCAATCCTTGGCGACGCTGGATCGGATGCCTCTCAAACCTCAGCGCCTGAAGCGTTCGGAGCGCGGCTCGATTCAAGTTTCGGAAGCTCTGTGGCCCAGAGTTCCGGCACCAATCAAAACTGGATGTTGATCGCGGCATGCGTCGCGGTGCTTGTCGCCGGTCTAGGAGCCGGGATAGCTTATTTTCGACAACGTGCAGGGAATCCAAGCGCGCCGCGCACCGCATCTTCCGCTGCGAACGCTTCCAGCACGGCTCAACCTGCCACCGACGGCACGAACCAACTGCCCGCAATTACTCCCGCGGGCCAGCCGTACATGGCCAAGGGTGGTGACGTAAACGCGGCCGCCCGACCGGGAGATGCGCCATCGGCTGCAGCGCCATCGTCGAGTGCAAACAACGCAGCAAAAGCGCCGGCATCACCCGCTAGCCACTCACCTGCACCTGCGAAACAAACCACTCCAGGAGTGACGTCAGACATGGTGTCCACAGCGCTCACTTCACGTCCCACCACTTGGACGCGTGGGAGCGAAGGCCAGACCGATCAAGCTCCTGTTCTCGACGCGGCCTCAGCTTCAGGATCGAGTCCGCTGCCGGGAATCACAGGACCGAACGCAGCTGCCTTGCCGATGCCGGCGGCACCAGAAGGCCCCACCAAAATCGGCGGCAACGTGAAGGAACCGAAGCTGCTTAATTCGGTGGCTCCGGCCTACCCCCTCGGCGCGCGCTCGAGCGGTGTTCAGGGCGATGTGGTGATCGAGACCACCATCGACAAGACTGGAAACGTGGTTCGGACGCATGTTGTATCCGGACCCGCGATGCTTCGCCCTTCCGCCCTCGAAGCGCTTAAACGTTGGAAATACGAACCTTCGAGATTAAATGGTGAACCGGTCGAAGTGCAGATGCAGGTAACGATCAGGTTCCGGCTGTAGTAGACGAATCGCTTCGCCAACGCTCGACAGATCATCACAGCGCGGACGCCCTCCGCGCTGTTGCTTTTTTACCTGTCATGGCATCCAATAGCTGAACTCAAACGAAAGTGTTTACGCTCAGTTTCCGACGAGGTGTGAAATGCGAGAAGCAGTGATAGTCAGCGCGGTCCGAACCGCAGTGGGCAAAGCGTCAAAAGGTGCGCTGCGCACCACGCGCCCCGATGACCTCGGCGCTGCGGTAATCAAAGAAGCTATTGCCCGCGCTGGCGGCCTCGACCCGAAAGAAATCGAGGACGTGATTCTCGGCTGCGCCATGCCCGAGGCTGAACAGGGAATGAACGTCGCGCGTATCTCGTCGCTTCGCGCGGGCTTGCCCGTCGAATCCTCGGCAATGACCATCAACCGCTTCTGCTCATCTGGCCTGCAGTCCATTGCTATCGCCGCCCAGCGCATCATGGCGGGACAAGGAGAAGCGGCCGTCGCCGGCGGTACCGAATCGATGACCATGGTGCCCATGGGAGGCAACAAGGTTTCTCCCAATCCCTGGCTCATGGACAATTACCCGGACGCTTACCTCGGAATGGGTCTGACCGCGGAAAATCTCGCCAAGAAATACGGCATCACGCGCGAGCAGGCGGACACCTTTTCGTATGAAAGTCACCAAAAAGCGATCACCGCGATCGCTGCTGGAAAATTCAAGGACGAGATCGTTCCCGTGGATGTGAGTTACAGCGTTCTGGAAGCCAGCGCCAACGGTTCGCCAAATGGCTCGCGTCCCAAAACCGTGAAAGCAAAGTTCGACACGGACGAAGGCCCCCGCGCGGACACTTCAGTGGAAGTCCTCGGCAAACTGAAGGCCGTATTCCATGCGCGCGGCGTCGTCACGGCGGGGAACAGTTCGCAGATGAGTGACGGCGCTGCCGCCGCAGTCGTGATGAGCGCTGAAAAAGCTCGCGCTCTCGGTTTGAAACCGCTCGCGCGCTTCCTGGCATTCGCCACCGCTGGATGCCCGCCCGAAGAAATGGGGATCGGCCCCGTGTTTGCGATTCCAAAGGCGCTGAAGATTGCTGGATTGACGCTCGACCAGATCGACGTGATCGAGCTGAACGAAGCGTTCGCTACGCAAGCGCTTAGCGTGATCAAACTTGCTGGAATCGATCCCGCGAAGGTAAATCCCAATGGTGGCGCCATCGCTCTCGGTCATCCGCTCGGTTGCACGGGCGCGAAACTCACCGCTTCGATCCTGCGCGAACTGGAACGCCGTAAAGCGCGCTATGGAATGGTGACGATGTGCGTAGGCGGAGGCATGGGCGCCGCTGGGATTTTCGAACGATTGTCCTGAGCTCTAGCGGTTCACGTCAGGCCGGTCGCTTCACGATCGCTGAAGTCTTGCGCGCTCATTACGAGATCGGGCGCTGGCAAAAACGCGGAGGCAGGTGCGGGTCGAGGTGATATGAAGTTAGGCCTCCTTTAACGACTTATGCCATCGCGAACCTGGCTTCTCCAGGCGGCGTTCCTCGAAATGAGGATGATCAGATGCTTGACACTCACATTCTTGCCTCCTACCCTTAATGTATGGAAGTTGACCTTACACCCGACCAGAAGGCATTTGTTCGTCGAGCCATCGAGAGCGGTCGGTTCCGGCACGAAGAAGATGCGGTGAAGGAAGCTCTTTCCCTCTGGGAAGAACGCGAGCGCACTCGCGCCGAAATTCTGATAGCGGTGGATGAGGCCGAGACCTCTTTGGCTCGGGGCGAGGGCCGTGCGATCACGCACGAATCTATGCACGAGCTCGCGGAGAACGTAAAGAGGCGCGGTCGTGCCCGCCTTGCTGGTGAACCACAGCCGCCTCGCTGATGGGCCACATCCGTAGCCCGCAAGCAGATTCCGACCTTGATGGTATTTGGTATTACGTCGCTTCAGAGAGCGCGAGCATCGAGATTGCAGACCGCTTGATTGATTCCATCACAGATCGGTTTTTTCTGATTGCCAATTATCCCAACATCGGTCGCCGCCGAGACGACGATCTGCGCCCTGGCCTCCGGAGCTTTCCTGTGGGTGAATACCTCATCATCTACCGTCTCCAGGACGAAGATGTTCTGATTCTTCGCGTCTTGCGCGGCAGTCGGAACATTCAAGCGCTCTTTGCATACTAATCGGTCAAGAGGCCGGATGCGATGGCCCTTGCCCCGCTACATCTGCGCTGCCGCTATTTAGGTGTAAAATTCTCGGAGTGCCTTATCATCGCCCCTTCTAGGCGGCGGCAAACGGGACGCCACAAATGGCAGAGCGGTTCTTCAAAAAAGAAGTCCAGAAACTCTACCTTGGCCAAGGCCAGGAATTTCGCGGTGAGGGCATTCTCGCCGTCACGAAAGCTCTCCTGCAATCCGGCGTCTCCTACGTGGCCGGCTATCAGGGCGCTCCAATTTCTCACCTGATGGACGTGCTCACCGACGCCAACGACATTCTCGAAGAGCTCGGCGTCCATTTCGAGCACAGCGCTTCCGAAGCCACTGCCGCCGCCACCCTCGCCGCCTCCGTCAACTATCCGCTCCGCGGCGCAGTCACCTTCAAATCCACCGTCGGTACTAACGTCGCATCCGACGCTCTTGCGAATTTAGCCTCCGGCGGTGTCACAGGCGGCGCGCTGATTATCGTAGGCGAGGATTATGGCGATGGCTCCAGCATTATGCAGGAGCGTTCGCACGCCTTCGCCATGAAGTCACAAATGTGGCTGCTCGATCCGAGGCCGAATCTGCCTTCGATCGTTCGCGCCGTGGAACAGGGATTCGAGCTATCGGAAGCAACTCGCACTCCGGTCATGCTCGAATTGCGAATCCGTGCCTGCCATGTCCACGGGCGCTTCACCGCCAAAGATAATGTCCGCCCAAAATTCACCCTGAAAGACGCGATGGAAAAACCGGTTCGCGACGTGAGCCGGATCGTCCTCCCCCCGGCAAGCTTCCAGCACGAGCAGGAGAAAATTCACCAGCGCTGGCCCGCCGCCCAAAAATACATCCACGAAAAAGGGCTGAACGAAATCTTCGCCGAAGGCGCGCAGGATTTTGGAATCATCCTCCAAGGCGGCATGTACAACACCACAATCCGCTGCCTCGAATTGCTGGGCCTCTCCAACGCATTCGGCGACAGCAAAATCCCGCACTACGTCTTGAACGTCACCTATCCGCTGATCGAAGAAGAAATCAAGAACTTCTGCCTGGGCAAGCGCGCGGTGCTCGTCATAGAAGAAGGCCAGCCCGATTTCATCGAGCAAAATATCAATTCGATTCTGCGCAAAGCCGATATCCAGACGAAGCTTCACGGCAAAGACGTTTTGCCCATGGCCGGCGAATACACCGCAGCTGCTGTTACGCGGGGCGTCTTGAAATTTGTCGAGATGTACGCGCCGAATTTGATCGACCGCCAGCACCTGCCCACCGTGGCGCGCTCCGTGGCCGAAAAGCCTCAAGCCATAAAAATCGTCGACAACGAAATTCACCCGCGCCCACCGTCATTTTGCACTGGCTGTCCTGAGCGCCCGATTTTTTCCGCGCTGAAATTAGCGGAGCGCGAGCTCGGTCCGCACCACGTCAGCGCCGACATCGGCTGTCATCTCTTTTCGATCCTGCCGCCGTTCAATATTGGCGCCACCACGATGGGTTACGGGCTCGGCTGGGCAGGCGCCGCCGCCTTCAACACCAAGGAAACGAACAAGCGCACCATCAGCTTTATGGGCGATGGCGGTTTCTGGCACAACGGGCTCACCAGCGGCGTCGGCAACGCCGTCTTCAATCAAAGCGATAGCCTGCTCGTGGTCGTCGACAACAGCTACACAGCCGCGACCGGCGGCCAGGATATTTTGTCGTCCGCGGCAAGCAATCCGATTCGAACGACAAAACTCTCGATTGCGGACGCCGTGCGTGGAGTAGGCGTGAAATGGGTGCGCACGATCACGCGCACCTACGACGTCGCCAAAATGCGCGACACCTTCATCGAAGCGCTCACCACAAAAGAGCGAGGACCGAAAGTGATCGTCGCGCAGAGCGAATGCACGCTGAATAAGCAGCGCCGCGTGAAGCCTCTCATGGCGAAAATGGCCGAGGAAGGGAAGCGCGTGGTTCGCGAACGGTTCGGCGTTGATGCCGATACCTGCACCGGCGATCATTCCTGCATCCGCTTGTCCGGCTGCCCGTCGCTCACCATCAAGCCCAATCAGGATCCTTTGCGAAAAGATCCGGTGGCAACGGTTCTCGATAGCTGCACGGGATGCGGCTTGTGCGGTGAGGTTGCGCACGCAGCGGTTTTGTGTCCGTCATTCTTTCGCGCGGAAGTAATCACCAATCCGAATGCGTGGGATCGCACGAAATCAAAAGTTCGTCGCGCCGTGATTGGATTCCTGCAGGGTCGCATCGAACGCCGTCTCGCGGGTATCCATGCCTGACGTGGACGCGAGGCTTTGATGGCGAAAGGCGCGGCCGCTCCGCCTGCATCGCTCCATAAACGAATTCCCAAAGCGATCACGATTGCTATCCTCGCGATGGGAGGAGAAGGCGGCGGTGTTCTCGCCGATTGGATCGTAGATCTCGCCGAACATTCCGGCTATCGCGCGCAAACTACGTCAGTGCCCGGAGTCGCGCAGCGCACCGGTTCGACGATCTACTATCTGGAAATTTTTCCAGAGGCAGAGGTCCAGGCGGCCTGCAAAGAGCCCATTCTGGCGTTGATGCCCGTCCCCGGAGAAGTTGATATCGTGCTCGCATCGGAACTGATGGAAGCCGGCCGCGCAATTCAGCGTGGTCTTGTCACGCCCGACAGAACCACATTAATCGCCTCGACGAATCGCGTCTATTCCATGACCGAGAAGACCGCGATCACCGACGGCCGCGTGGATTCCGCGAAAGTAATCGAAGCGAGCAGCGCAGCCGCAAAAACCTTCGTCCATGGCGACTTCGCCCGGATAGCGGAAGAAACCCGCAGTGTAATCAGTGCTTCTCTTTTCGGCGCGCTCGCCTCAACCGCCGCATTGCCATTCCGCCGCGAGCAATTCGAGGACGCGATTCGAAAAGGTGGCGTAGGCGTTGAAAGCAGCTTGGCAGCTTTCACAGCCGGATTTCGCGCAGCGAAAGAGCCTGTTGCCGCGGCGATTGGCAGAACGGAACTTGCGAAGGGTAAGGTCGGGCCGCGGCTCCAACCGCTTGCTGCCAAAATCGAGAGTGAGTTTCCGGCCCCAAGCCGTGAAATTCTCTTGGCAGGGGTCGAGCGTCTCGCCGATTATCAGGACGTCGCATACGCCGCCGACTATCTCAAGCGGCTTGAAGCGATTCGGGACATAGACACGAAATTCGGTCGCGCCGATTATGCGTTGCTCAGCGAGACAGCGCGCTACTTGGCTCTCTGGATGTCCTACGAAGACGCGCCGCGCGTGGCAGATTTGAAGATCCGGCGCACCCGTTTCGACCGCGTCCAACAGGACGCACGCGTCGAACCAGCGCAGATGCTGCAGATCAAAGAATTCCTGCATCCGCGCGTGCAGGAAATTGCAGACATGGTCCCTGCGCCCCTTGGTCGCTTCCTACTCCGGTCAAATCTGATGCGACGGCTGACCGAAGCGATAACGGGCAACGGAAAAATCGTCGAGACCACCTCGCTCCGTGGATACTTGCAACTCTATATGGTCGCAGGCATGCGCCGATGGCGCCGAAAGTCGCTGCGCTTCAAAAAAGAGGAGAAACCTATCACCGACTGGCTCGCGCTGATCACGCACGTCGCCCCGGAAGATTACGCGCTCGCGCTCGAAATTGCGGAATGCCCGCGCATGGTAAAGGGTTACGGCGACACCCACGCGCAAGGCGAAAAAAACTACGAAGCCATCATGTCCGCGTTGCCGGTGTTGCGCGGCAAAACCGACCCCGCGCTAAGGCTGAAAAAGCTTCGCGAGGCCGCGCTGGCCGATGACATGGGCGAAAAGTTAGCCCGCGCTCTCATCGATGAGGGGGTGAATCGACCGGCCGGTGCAGTGGCCAATGGTCCGGTATGATAGGCCAATTGTTGCGATTAGGTTTTCGAGTTCTAACCGCAACAGTCAAATATTAGGATTTTGCTTATGTACTTTAAAAACATGCAGATGCCAAATTTCTAATAGCAACAAAAACGGCTTTTTCGCGTTCAGCACATTTTGCTCCAGCATAAGAATTGGCGCCGTGAGAGTTCATGAATTGCTCGCATCTGGAAGACAAGTAAGCGCATCGGGAGACAAGTAATGAGGATCGTTTGCCTCGGAGGCGGCCCCGCCGGCCTCTACTTTTCAATTCTCGCCAAGAAGGCCAACCCTTCCTGGGACGTTACGGTCGTCGAACGCAATCGCCCCGACGACACTTTCGGCTGGGGCGTCGTCTTCTCCGACAAGACCATGGACGGGTTCAAGGACGTCGACCCGGAAACCCACTCGGAGATCACTCGCGCCTTTCGCCACTGGGACGACATCGACGTTTTCTTCAAAGGGCAAAAATTAACTTCTGGCGGCCATGGTTTTTGCGGAATCGGTCGAATCAAATTGCTGCAAATTCTTCAGAAGCGCGCCGCTAGCCTCGGCGCGAAGTTGATTTTTCAGACCGAGATTACGGACCCGGACTCGTACGCTGCCGATTATGATCTCGTGATTGCGTCCGACGGGGGTTCTTCCATTACGCGTCGCAAGTACGAAAGTATTTTCAAGCCGAATATTCAGCCGCGCCAGAACCGTTTCATCTGGCTCGGGAGCAAAAAGAAACTCGACGCGTTTACCTTCGATTTTGCGAATACGGAATGGGGCTGGTTCAATCTGCATGCCTACCGCTTCGATGCGGATTGGTCCACGTTCATTGTCGAGACGCCGGAGAAAAACTGGCTAAAAGCCGGCATCGACAAGATGGAGCAGGAAGAATCGATCGCGCTCTGCGAAAAATTATTTGCCGACCGCCTCGACGGGAACGCGTTGATCTCGAACGCGAAGCACTTGAAGGGCTCGGCCGTCTGGCTGAAATTCAATCGCGTGCTGTGCGAAAAATGGTTCCACAAAAATATCGTGTTGATCGGGGATGCTGCGCACACCGCGCACTTCAGCATCGGCTCCGGAACAAAGCTCGCCATGGAAGACGCCATCGCGCTCACGCGAGTGCTTTCGCATCACGATGGCGACGTGACGAGCGCGCTGCAGAAATATCAGGAAGAGCGCGAAATCGAAGCGCTGAAATTGCAAAGTGCCGCTCGCAATCGGATGGAATGGTTCGAGCAGGTGGAACGCTACGTGCACCTCGATCCGGAGCAGTTCACTTACAGTTTGCTGACGGGCAGCCAGCGCATCGGCCACGAAAATTTGAAGCTGCGCGATTCCGGATACGTCGAGAAAGTTGAGAACTGGTTCGCCGCGCGCAGCGGCGTCGATCACTCCGTTCCTCCGATGTTCACCCCGTTCAAAGTCCGCGAATTGTCGCTGAAGAATCGAGTGATCGTTTCGCCGATGGCGGTGTATATGGCCGACGAAGGCGTGCCGAATGATTTTCACCTTGTCCATATGGGCTCGCGCGCAATGGGTGGCGCGGCGATGGTTTTCACGGAGATGACGTGCGTTTCACCCGATGCGCGAATCACGCCGGCGTGTCTCGGAATGTGGAACGATGTGCAGCGCGACGCGTGGAAGCGCATCGTGAATTACGTTCACACCTATTCGGATGCGGCAATTGCGCTGCAGCTGGGGCATTCGGGGCGCAAGGGTTCGACGCGGCGCGGCTGGGAGGGAATCGACCAGCCGCTTCCGTCGGACAATTGGCCGCTCGTTTCAGCGTCACCGCTGCAGTACATCGCCGGCGTTTCGCAATTTCCTCGCGAAGCCACTCGCGCGGATATGGATCGTATCCAAGCCGATTTTGTTTCGGCCGCGGAGCGCGGCGTCGCTGCGGGATTCGATTGGCTCGAATTTCACTGCGCGCACGGCTATTTAATGTCGAGCTTCATCTCGCCGCTCACCAATTTGCGCACAGACGAATATGGCGGCTCGCTCGAGAATCGCTGCCGTTATCCGCTCGAAGTTTTCAAGGCGATGCGCGCCGTTTGGCCGCAGGATAAGCCGATGAGTGTGCGAATCTCGGCGCACGATTGGGTTCCCGGCGGAATTACGCCGGAAGATGCCGCGATTGTGGCACGGCTTTTCAAGTGCGCCGGAGCGGACATGATTGATTGTTCTTCGGGACAAGTGAGCAAGGAAGAGCGGCCCGTGTACGGCCGGATGTTCCAGGTTCCGTTTTCGGATCGCATTCGCAACGAGGTGGGAATTCCGACGATCGCGGTAGGCAATATTTTCGAAGGCGATCACGTGAACACGATTATCGCAGCAGGCCGCGCCGATCTCTGCGCAGTGGCGCGTCCGCATCTTGCCGATCCTGCGTGGACTCTGCATGAAGCGGCCAAGCAGGGCTACACAGATATGTGGTGGCCTGATCCCTACTTGAACGGCAAGGAGCAACTCGAAAGAAATCTCGCTCGCGCGGCGCTTTTGAGGCTACAGGTGTGACCGACGCTTCGCGCGATCAGAGTTCGCAACTTCTCTCCGGAAAACATGCGCTCGTCACGGGCGGCTCGCGCGGTATCGGCGCCGCCGTCGTGGAAATCTTGCTCGCGCACGGCGCACGCGTCACGAGCGTAAGCCGCACAGGCGCGCCGCGAAAAGAATCTGGCGCTTCGAGATCGCGCGACGCAGTTCATCACGCGAGTGCTGACGTCACCGACTCGGAATCCGTGAGAAAAGCATTTGAATCGGCACGCGGACGTTTTGGCGAAATCACAATTCTGGTGAACAATGCCGGACAAGCCGCCTCAGCGCCATTCTTGAAAACGGATCCCACGCTCTGGCGCAAAATGATGGCCGTTAATCTCGACGGAACATTTCATTGCACACAAGCCGTCCTCGCAGGCATGCTTGCGGCAGGCTGGGGACGCATCATCAACATCGCGAGCACGGCTGGCTTGACCGGCTACGGATATGTCGCGGCATACTGCGCAGCGAAGCATGGCGTCGTCGGCTTGACGCGAGCGCTCGCAATCGAGGTTGCGACAAAAGGCGTGACTGTGAACGCGGTTTGTCCTGGATTCACAGATACTGACATTGTGAAAGAAGCCGTTACGAATATTGTCGCGAAGACCGGGCGCACGGCGGAACAAGCGCAAGCGGAGCTAGCGTCGCGAAATCCGCAAAAACGATTGGTGCGGCCTGAAGAAGTTGCAAATACAGTGGCATGGCTCTGCCTGCCGGGGAGCGAAGCCATCACGGGGCAGGCGATTGCCGTGGCGGGCGGCGAGTTGATGTAGCCGTGGTGACAAACGAGAGTTGGAGAGGGTGATGCGACATCTGCCGGGCGAGCCACACACGCTGCCGGGAAACCGAACGAGCCTCGCGAAATATTCAGCGCGGAATTTCCAATTTGAAGTTTCGAGCGCCGTGGCCACCATCACGCTGAACCGGCCCGAGCGAAAAAATCCGCTGACATTCGAGTCGTATGCCGAGATGCGCGACCTTTTTCTTACGATGGCGCATGCAAATGACGTGAAAGTGGTGGTGCTGAACGGGGCGGGAGAAAACTTCTGCTCGGGCGGCGACGTACATGAAATCATCGGGCCCCTCACCAAGCTGGATATGCCGGGGCTTTTGGCATTCACGCAGATGACTGGCGACTTGGTGAAGGCGATGCGGGCATGTCCGCAGCCGATCGTGGCTGCAATCGACGGAATCTGCGTGGGAGCCGGTGCGATTCTGGCGCTCGCGTCGGATATTCGCCTTGGCACAGCGCGCAGCAAGACGGCGTTTCTTTTTACTCGCGTTGGATTGGCTGGCTGCGACATGGGAGCGTGTGCGATGCTTCCGCGAGTGATCGGCCAGGGGCGCGCGGCTGAACTTCTTTATACAGGGCGCAACCTGACCGGCGACGAAGCTGAACGCTGGGGATTTTTCAATCGTTTGTGCGCGCCGGAAAGTCTGTTAAAGGATGCGCGGGCGCTGGCGGCTGAGTTGGCAGCCGGCCCCACGTTTGCGCACGGCATGACGAAAAGAATGCTGCATCAGGAATGGAATATGGGCGTCGATGAGGCGATCGACGCAGAGGCGCAGGCACAAGCGATCTGCATGGCGACAAACGATTTTCATCGCGCCTATCACGCATTTGTTGCGAAACAAAAGCCCGAGTTCAAGGGAGATTGAGAATGGCGGACAGCAGCTTTCTCGATTGGCCCTTCTTCGAGGAGCGCCACCGAAAGCTGGCGAAAGATTTAGAATCCTGGGCTTCCGCGCACTTAGCTGCGAGCCATGACGCAAATATCGACGAGGCTTGCCGGCAACTCGTGCGCGAGCTGGGCAGCGGCGGCTGGCTGAAGTATGCGATTGGCGGCATCGCATATGGCGCTGCGGCGGACAACATCGACACGCGCGCGCTGTGTATCATTCGCGAGACGCTCGCTCGCCATTCCGGACTGGCGGACTTTGCATTCGCGATGCAGGGTTTGGGCTCGGGCGCGATCACACTTTTCGGAACCGAGGCTCAGAAACAAAAATATCTGACGCCAGTGGCGAGCGGAGCTTCTATCGCGGCGTTTGCGCTCTCGGAACCCGAAGCCGGATCGGATGCGGCAGCGATGCAGTGCGAAGCAACGCAGCGCGGCGATTCCTACGAGCTGAATGGCGAAAAGACGTTTATTTCGAATGGCGGAATCGCCGATTTCTACGTTCTTTTTGCGCGCACGAGTGAATCGGAGGGATCGCGAGGAATTACTGCATTTATTGTTGACGCGAAAACACCGGGATTGGAAATTGCTGAAAGAATCCAGGTGATGGCGCCGCACCCGTTGGCGCGTTTGAATTTCAACAATTGCCGGCTTGCGGTTTCGCGGCGGCTGGGCGATCCGGATCAAGGTTTCAAAGTGGCGATGGCGACGCTGGACGTATTTCGAACTTCCGTTGCTGCCGCAGCTGTGGGATTCGCCCGCCGGGCGCTTGAGGAAGCCTTGCGGCGCGCGACGTCGCGCAAAATGTTCGGTCAGATGCTGGCTGATTTCCAACTGACGCAAGCTAAGCTAGCGGAGATGGCAACCGGAATTGATGCCGCAGCGCTGCTTACTTACCGCGCCGCATGGCTGCGCGACCAAGGGCAGAACGTGACGGTGGCGGCGGCGATGGCAAAAATGACTGCGACGGAGACTGCGCAGAAAGTGATCGACGCAGCCGTGCAGATGTTCGGCGGGCAAGGTGTGGTGAGCGAAGAGCCGGTGGAGCGCCTGTATCGCGAGATTCGGCCACTCAGAATTTATGAGGGAGCTACAGAAGTGCAGCAGTTGATCATCGCGCGCGGCATCATCAAGCGGTTTCAAGAAAGCGAGCTTTCGCAGGGACAAGTGAAAGGCACCGAAGTGACCCAGCTTGCCGGAGAGCGCAAAGCATGAAGATTCTGCAGCCGCCGTCGTGGGCTCGCCCGAGAGGTTTTTCGAACGGAGTGGCCGCAAAAGGGCAAATGGTTTTTGTGAGCGGGATGGTTGGGTGGGATGCCGAAGGCAAGTTCGTCTCAAACGAGTTTGTGGGGCAAGCGCGGCAGGCGCTGAAGAATATTGTCGAGGTATTAGCCGAAGCGAAAGCGAAACCGGAACACATCACTCGCATGACCTGGTACGTGGTTGACAAGAAAGAATATCTCGCAGCCTCGAAAGAATTGGGCGCCGTCTATCGCGAAATCATCGGCCCACACTACCCAGCGATGACGGCCGTGCAGGTGACTGCGTTGATTGAAGACCAAGCAAAGGTCGAGATCGAAGTAACCGCAGTAATTCCGGATTGAACCTTACCGCCCACGAGCGTGACACGCTGAACTCTGGCCTCTAAACTCTGTCCTACTGAAAGGCAACTTCAAAGGCGCCGGCCTGAGGCCCTTCGCGCCTCAGGACAAGCCAGCGGTACAAAAGGCAACTGTGAAAAGAGCGTAGTCCCGCGAATTCCCCGGTTACGAATCGTGTAAGTTCCTCTTACAAGGCAGTTTGCGCTCACGCGCTGAATGTCGTATGGTAGCGCCACGACTTAGGGGCAACCTGCTACTGGGTGCGGCAGGTCAATTTCGGGGGGTGGGTATGAATTCGTTCCGATTGTCTGTCTGCTTCGCGGCGCTGGTGTGTGTATTTTCGAGCGCGTCGCCTGCGCGCGGTCAAGCGGTGACTGCATCTTTGCAGGGGCAAGTGCTCGATGCCAGCGGCGGCGGCGTTCCGAAGGCAAAAGTTTCCGCGGTGAATACCGAAACCGCATTCTCGCGTTCGACGGAAAGCGATTCGAGCGGAGAGTACAGCCTTCCGGCCATGCCTGCTGGACGCTACACAGTTTCCGCGCAGCTGCCCGGGTTCAAGACAGACACCGGAGAAATCACCCTGCAAGTGGGACAGGTAGCGACGCTTAATTTCAAGCTCGCCGTCGGTGAGGTGAGCGAGAAGGTAGAGGTGCAGGCGCAGTCGGAGGTGACTGAACCCACGCGGACGCAAATCAGCGACGTGATCACGCAGAGCCAGATCCGCGATCTGCCGGTGAACGGGCGCGAATTTATTGATTTCGCACTGCTGGCTCCCGGCGTGCAAATCGGCGATACGACTTCCGGCAGCACCGACGTAATCGTGGAACCGGTGACAAAGATCTCCTTCGCCGGACAGAACATTCACTTCAATTTCATCGCGGTGGATGGCGCGGACGATATTTCGACGGCGTCGGGAATTCAGCGTGGCACGCCGCCGCAGGATTCCGTGCAGGAATTTCGCGTAATCAACACGGACTACAGCAGCGAATATGGCCGCGCTACAGCCGGGATCGTGAACATCATCACGAAGAGCGGAACGAACGACTGGCACGGCACGCTGTACGAATATTTCCGCAACAACAATCTCGACGCGAAAAGCGTTCTTTCCGTGCCCGGGTTCAACGTTTTGCGGCAAAACCAGTTTGGCGCCGCGATTGGCGGACCGATTCAGAAGGACAAGACTTTTATTTATGCCAACTACGAAGGGCAGCGGCGGGCCGAATCGCCGACCTACAATTCGGTGGTTCTGGACAATATTGATGCGATTAATCAGGTGAAGACGCAGGTGTTCGGGCTTCCGGCTGAAAATCTCATCGTACTGCGCGACGCTAACACCGATAACGGCTTTGTCCGGGTGGATCACAATTTCAACAGCAAGAACTACCTGTTTGCGCGGTATTTTATCAACGACGACCGGCTGACAAATCAATCGCCGCTGAACAACGGCTTCGATCTTCCCTCGGCATTCAAGAATAATTTCATTCGCGACCAATCGCTCGCCGGCGGATTGACTTCCACTTTGACTCCTTCGTGGATCAATGAATTGCGGATGCAATACGCACACCGGAATTTTGATTTTCCAGTGGTCTCGACGCAGCCACACCTCGAGGTTTCGAACACTTTCGCTGTCGGCGTGAACCGCGGCAACCCGGATATTTATACGGAGAGCCGCTTCGAGATCGTCGACAATGTGACGCATAACTTCGGGAATCACACGGTAAGCTTTGGTGGGAATTTCGATCGCGTGAACACTTACGAATCGTTCCCTTTGTTTTATCCCTTCGAAGCGGATTTTGCGAACCTGCCGGCTTTTCTCGGAACG
>Ga0209525_1000095_pt1 | contig 29165 bp, 28 predicted proteins | sample JacPin_JW_Ref_O1_FD_187958 | JGI IMG/M metagenome (GOLD analysis project Ga0209525, IMG submission 187958) | Forest soil microbial communities from Algoma, Ontario, Canada - Jack Pine, Ontario site 1_JW_Ref_O1 (SPAdes) (version 2) | ecosystem: Environmental > Terrestrial > Soil > Boreal... | reverse complement strand
AGATTCCCGGCGCTCCAGGCTGCGATCAAGCGTCTGCATAGCTACGAAGTCCCCGAAATAATCGCGTTGCCCATCGCCGCCGGATCCCGAGCTTATCTCTTGTGGCTGGCGGAATCGCTCGCGCCAAAGAAAAGGGGTTAACGAATCACGCCCGCGCGCTCTTCGCCCGCCGCTCGCCAATCACCCGCATCAATTTCCGGCTGCGTCGCACCAGAAAATCCCAATATTTGATCGGCATCAACCGCTGCATGCGATCCAATTGCACCGCATCGCCCCCCACAAGGATCCGCGGCTCATTCGCCAGAACCCCGTCCACAATCCGATCCGCCGCTGCTTCGGGCGGCATCTGAGCCAACACATCAAACATCTCGAGCGTCACTTCGCGAGCCTTCGGATCCGATTTCCCGCTCACGCGCGCACGTTTCGCAATCGGCGTTCGAATCCCTCCCGGATGCACACAAGATATGCTCACCGAACTTCCGTCCAGCTCGTGCATCAGCGCCTCAGTAAATCCCCGCACGGCAAACTTGCTGGCGCTGTACGCGGTCTGTCCCGCCGGCGCGATAATTCCATAAATGCTGGACATGTTCACAATGTGCGCCCGCGGCTGCTTCCGCAAAATCGGAAGAAAATTCGCCACGCCATACAGCACCCCGTAGAAATTAATCTTCATCAACCAATCAAACTCTTCCAGCGTCAACTGCTCAAACGTTCCATGCATCGCCACGCCGGCAATATTCATCAGTAGCGTCACGCGACCGTGCCGTTCCATCACCTCCGCCGCAAACCGCTCCATGCGCCCCCGATCCGCCACGTCCACCAGATGGCATGAAAGCGAAGCGCTCGTCCCACCAAGCTGCTCCATCGTCTCAGTCAAGCCTGCAGAATCCACGTCCGCCAGCGCCAGCGACATTTTCTCTCTCGCCAATCGCTGCGCCAGCCCTCGCCCAATCCCTGAACCCGCTCCGGTAATCACTGCCACGCCGCCCTGAAGCTTCAACGGTTCTTGACGATCGCTCATCCCAGCCTCGCTCACAAACTAGCTCACAAAAAACAACACAACCTGACGCACACGAAAGCAGCGGCCTCGAAAACCAACCGAGGGTACCCTATCGCGCCGCAGCCGCGCTTGCAATGTTTGTTGTTTCGGAAATCCCGGCGAAATTCGTCATCGGTGGGGACCGCTGGTAGATATGAATCTTAGTAGGGGCGCGTCTAAGACGCGCCCGCGACGCCCGCCCCATCTCTGCGCCATTCATCCCGCGCCGCCAGCGAAACAAACCACAATTGCCATACCCGCAGCATAAAATCTCGACTAGACTCTCGCCAACGCCTGATCCAAATCCGCAATCAAGTCTTCCACATCCTCGATGCCCACCGACAGCCGCACCAGCCCTTGCGTAATCCCGATCTCCTTCTGAATCTCCGGCGGCACCGACGCGTGCGTCATCAGCGCGGGATGCGAAATCAAAGTTTCCACCCCGCCCAGGCTCTCCGCTAGCGAGCAGATTCGCACATGATTCAATAATTTCCTCGCCGCCTCAAGCGAGCCAAGATCGAACGACAGCATCCCCCCAAATCCGCGTTGCTGCCGCTTCGCGATCTCGTACTGCGCATGCGAAGCAAGCCCAGGATAAATCACGCGCTTCACCTTCGGATGCGACTCCAGAAATTTCGCCACCGCCATGCCGTTCGAGTTATGCCGGTCCATCCGCACCGCGAGCGTCTTGACCCCTCGCGACACAAGAAAGCAATCCATCGGCGCCAGCCCGGCCCCCGCCGACCGCTGGATAAAATAAATCTTCTCCGCGTCTCCCGGACGCGTCAGAATCGCCGCGCCCCCCGTGCAATCGCTGTGCCCATTCAAATATTTCGTCATCGAATGGACCACAATGTCCGCCCCAAACTCGATCGGCCGCTGCAAATAAGGGCTCAAGAAAGTATTGTCCACTACGAACGTAAGATTCCGCGCCTTGCAAATCCGCCCCACCGCTGCAAGATCCGTCACAATCATTGTCGGATTCGTCGGCGTCTCCACGTAGATCATCCGCGTGTTCGGTTTGATCGCTTCCTCAATCTTTTTCAGACAAGAAGTGTCCACATAGCTGAACTCAAGACCGAAATCGACCAGTAGTTTCGTCGTCAGCCGAAAAACTCCGCCATAAACCGCCTGCGAAAGAATCGTGTGCTCGCCAGGCCGCAACAGCCGGAAAACCGCATCGATTGCCGCCATCCCGGAAGTGAACACATACGCCGCATGGCCGCCTTCCAGCTTCGCCACCGTTCGTTCGAGCGCTTTCCGATTGGGATGATTCGTCCGCGCGTAGTCGTAACCCTTGTCTTTGCCCATCTCCTCGAGCACATATGTCGACGTCTGATAAATCGGCGCGACGATCGATCCAGTCAGCGGATCAGGCTCCTGTCCCACGTGGATGGCGTCGGTCGAAAACCCCATGCTTCCTCCTGAATGAAAAATGCAGCGGATGTATTTCGCTCGCTATCATACCTTGCGTCTCTGAACTCGCGGCATCAATGGCTCGCAAAGATACACCGCCAAAATGGCTCTGTCGCTGCGTCAGGCGCCAAGCGGCGCCCCAAAGGCTCGAACTCACAGAACTGTTGAGGCAATCGCCTGAATGGAGTAGAAGTGAAGTGCTATGCGATTCGCTTTCAGCCCCAAAATATTTCGTGCATTACTCCGACTCGGAATCACGTTGGCACTGTTCTTGCTACACGTAACCGTCTTCAGTGGCCGGCCGCGCGCATCAACGCAGGCGGTCTTTCAGGAATCTCAACAAAATCAGACCACTTCCGAGGAGAAACCGTCCCAAGATAAACCCGCCGACAGCAAGAAGGATTCCAAACCTTCCGATCCAACGACAACCAGACTCAAAATTCACGTCACCGCTGAGGATAAACCCGTTGGCAACGCCAGCGTTTACGTCCGTTTCCCAGTCGCCGGCGGAATATTCCATAAGGACAAACTCAGCGAACTGAATTTGAAAACGAACGAGGACGGCTCGGCGAAGGTCCCCGATATTCCTCGCGGCAAAATCCTAATTCAAGTAGTCGCAAAGGGTTGGAAGACGTATGGCAAGTGGTACGAGATAGACTCCGAAGCAATGACCGTCGAAATAAAACTCGAACCGCCGGCTCATTGGTATTAAAATGCCCCGCGCCAAAATTTTCTGACTACAGTGAAAACTGCACACAACTTGTGCAAAATGCATCAACCCCACGTTTTCTTCGGTTTTTGATTCGCAACAAAGCTTTTCCACACGGTTTTCAACAGTTCTGTTGAAAACTTTCACCGGCCATTCATCATTCGTGCCTCTTCTTCGCGAACGTATGGCTCGCAAATTGCCTCCGCAAAAAAATCGCAGCTCGTTGATGCACGGCATCCTTCTCCAAAATTTTTCAGCAAGCTTCGCGTGATATCATTTTCTCCTCACGGAGACGCCCCTCTCGCAGATGAAGCAACTCATCCTCAACGCCGACGACTTCGGCCTCACCCGCGGAGTAAATGAAGGAATTATCCAGTCCCATCGCAACGGAATTCTTACGAGCGCTACTCTGATGGCGTGTGGCCCGGCCTTCGATCACGCCGTGGAACTCGCAAAACTGAATCCGCGACTCGGAGTTGGCTGCCACTTGGTCCTCGTAGGTGGAAGAGCGATTGCTCCGCTCGAAGAAATCCCATCGCTTGTCTCCAAAGACGGCAATCTCCATGATTCGCTGGGTAGTTTCGTAACGCGCCTCTCCACAGGAATGATCCGCCCCAAAGAAATCGAAAGGGAATTGCGAGCTCAAATCTTGAAAATACGCGCAGCGGGCATCGAGCCGACACATCTCGACACCCACAAGCACACCCACGCGCACCCAGTTGTCATGGGAGCTCTCAGCCGGGTAGCGCGCGAACTCGGAATTCCGCGCGTGCGTAAACCCATGGAGAACCTGCGAGATTCCTGGGAATCTTCGCGCGGCGAACGCCCCGCTATGTTGCCGGAACTTTTCGCCGCCGCCGCGGCTCGAATGGTCACGCCCATCTTCCAATCTACTTCGCGAAGGTATGACTTGCGGTCACCAGATTATTTTTTGGGCCTCGCCAGGACTGGCCGCCTCCGTCCCGAAGCTCTTCGCCGGATGATTGGCGCCGTTCAAGAGGGCAGCACCGAAATCATGCTGCATCCCGGAATCTCAGACGCCGAACTGCAAACGATCGAAACGCGGCTCTCCTGGCAGCGAAATTCGGAGATGGATGCGCTCATCGACCCCGCTGTAAAGAGTGCCATCGAAGAACATGGCATTCGCTTAATCACCTACGGCGAGCTAAACTAAATGTGTTCGGCGTGCTCTGGCGTGTCTGACTCCGCGTTGATGCGCTAGTCAGCCCGGCATATACTGCTTGTAGTGGCCCCTGACACCGAAGGAAGCTTGGGAAATCGCGACCTGCGTCCGAAATATTCGATCGTCGTCCCGGTTCACGACGAACAGGAAAGCGTCCGCGAACTCCACGCCCGCCTCGCCAATGTGATGACCGGCCGCTTTGAACCCGTCGAGTTCGTTTATGTGGACGATCAGAGCAGCGACGCGACTCCGCAAATTCTCAGCGAGATTGCCCTTGATGATCCTCGCGTCACCGTCGTCCGTCTCAAGCGCAATTACGGCCAGACCACCGCCCTCGCCGCCGGATTTGACTACGCCTCCGGCGAAATCATTATTTCCATGGACGGCGACCTGCAGCACGACCCGGACGACATCCCGGTAATGCTGGAAACTTTTGAATCCACTGGCAGCGACATCGTCAGCGGCTGGCGCCAGAAGCGCGTGGACAATTTCATCATGCGCCGCTTGCCGTCGCGTGTTGCCAACTGGATGATGGCCAAGCTCTCCGGAGTCGACATCCACGATTTCGGCACCACCTTCAAAGTCTATCGCCGCGAAATCATCAAGGACATCCGCCTGTACGGTGAAATGCACCGCTTCATTCCCGCTCTCGCTGCCCTCAACGGCGCGAAAATCGTCGAAGTGCCCATCAAGAATATCGTTCGTCCCGGCGGAAAATCTCACTACGGAATCTCAAGAACTCTCCGGGTCTTCTTCGATCTGCTCACGATACGCTTCCTCCTCCGCTATATGACGCGGCCGCTCCACTTCTTTGGCCCAGCCGGACTCCTCGGCATGATCACAGGTGGCGGGATCCTTACCGTCCTGTTTGCAAAAAAGGTTTTGTTCGGCACCTCGATCTTCGTGCAGCACGGTCCCTTGCTCATCCTCGGCATGATGCTCTCTCTCTTCGGTGTGCAATTGCTCGCGATGGGTCTTGTCGGGGAGCTCCTGATGCGCACTCACTTTGAATCCCGCGTTGAGCCGATGTACCGCGTAGAGCGCGTGACGGGCGCATCCGCGCCTCCGGAATCGGTCCACCGTTCTTCTGACAATCCAGTTGCCGCCCGCAGGGCTGGCCAATAAATACAGCGTTTCCTCGACTGCCTCCTGCCTCCCTTTTCGCATCAAAATAACAGAGGCTCGTGTGTGCGGTGCCTCGCCTTAAGTAACGCAGAATTCGAAAGGGAAAGCCCGCCCAACACAATGCCCGCCCGAGAATGGAGGACACATGTTTCGCAAAGTAGTCTTGTCCGTCGCAACAGTCCTTGTTGCCGCATCACTAATTTGGGCCGCCAACGACCCGTGGAAATCGAAGCCTTACGACCAGTGGGACGATAAAGACATCCATCGAATATTCAACGATTCTCCCTGGTCCAAAGTCGTGCAGATTGGAAGTTCCTCGCCTTCTCCCTCCGGCATGCCCGCCGATACGAGCGCTGCCAATTCTTCGGGTCAGCAGACACGTGGCATGGGCGGAGGAGGACAATATGGCCAGTCCTCCGCTCCCCCGCAAACTCCCCAGCCGTCGTCAACCGCAGAGACACCCTTCGTGGTTCGCTGGGTTTCATCGAGAACGGTTCGCGAAGCTGCGATACGCAACGCGATTCTGAAAGGCCAATTGAAGCCGGAGGATGCCTCGAAAGACCTCGCACAACCGGTCGACATGTATCAGGTGCTCGTCGCAGGCCCGAACATGAAGCCCTTTCAATCCGCGGATGAAAGCGCCCTCAAGAGCAACGCCGTCCTCGAAACGAAGCGCACCAAGCAAAGGCTCACGCCGAGTGACGTAAAAATCCAGCACGGCGCCGATGGCTCGATCGAAAGCGTGATTTTCTTGTTTCCGAAGAAAGCCGCGAGCGGTGAGCCATCCATAACGCCCAACGAGAAAGGCGCCGATTTCGTCGCCACGCCGAGCGGCGTAAAGATTAGCGCTTCGTTCGATTTCTCAAAAATGGAAGACACACAGGGCCGCGATTTGTAGTTCAATAGGGGCCACATTGGGGTGCTTTAACCAGAAACCCGAAGGAGTGTGTCCATGAAGAAGTCCCTATCCGGTCTTGCAGTAATCGTTCTTTCCAGCTTCGGCTTGGCATCTGTGTCGTTCGCACAGATGATGCGCGGCGGAGGCCCGCCGCAGTTTGCCGGGGTATTCAACCCCAAGGTTGGAGTCGGTGCCGCATATGAAGTCCAAAAGCAAGATGGCAACAAGACAATGGAGATGGCCATCGTAGGAAGAGAGACCGTCGATGGAAAGGACGCCTACTGGTGGGAAATGGCCATGCCCGACGAAAGAATGGGCGGCGAACTCGTTTTCAAGACACTTCTGGTCATGGACGGCGACAACACGCACGCCTCCAAGATGATCATGCAGCTTCCGGGCAAGCCTCCCATGGAGATGCCTGCCGGAATGGGACGAGGAGATCATTCTCGCGTCCCGACCGATGTTCGAAACGGTGCCGAAGACCTTGGCAGCGAATCGATCACTGTCCCGGCGGGAACTTTCACTACCGAACACTATCGCGCAAAAGACGGCTCCGGTGACACCTGGGTCGCTAAGAACGCAGGTCCATACGGCCTTGTAAAGCACCAAGGGAAAGACACCACGATGGTGCTGACCAAAGTATTTTCAGATTACAAAGACAAAATCACGGGCACGCCGCAGCCTTTCAATCCCATGGCGATGGGTGGTAGACAACAGCAGTAAGATTCGCGTAGGATTCCTTTCAACGAATCGCGCGAGACGCCCCGGTGCTGCCGGGGCGTCTTTTTTTTATTGGTTCCGAGCCTCGGGAATTTCATCTAAATTTGGAGGCAACCTTGGGAGGCACTCCTCGTATGGCCCTCAGCGGGGACAAGTTTTACCGCGCCCGCATCACTGAGCGCAACGAGATCTCCCCTGACCTCTGGAAAGTCAAACTCGATCCCGGCGGCAAGTTTGATTTTGTTGCGGGTCAGTACGCTACGCTGGGTGTGCCCGACGGCGATCGCTTGATCGAGCGCGCTTATTCGATCGTCTCTTCGCCCTACGAGCTGCAACTCGAGATTTTTTTTGAACTCGTCCCCCAAGGTGAGTTGACTCCCCAGCTTCATCAGTTGCATGTCGGCGATGAAGTCAGTATGCGTAAGATTCCCAAGGGTCGCTTCACTCTCGATCTGAAGAGCGGCCATAAAAATCATCTGCTGCTCTGCACCGTCACCGGTATTGCTCCGTACGTTTCCTACGTCCGAACCCTTCACAAGGATTGGAAAGAGAACAACATGCCGGCCGATTTGCATCTCTACATGATCAATGCTGCCAGCCGCTCGTATGAATTTGGCTATCGCGAGGAGATCGAACGAGTTGCCGCGGAAGTTCCGTGGCTAACCTACATTCCGTCAATCAGCCGTCCGTGGGAAGATCCGGAATGGCGCGGCGAGACGGGACGTGTGGAAGATTTGATTCGCAAGTATGGCGATCAGTGGGGACTGACCGGCGATACGACAACGGGATATCTTTGCGGCCATCCGCAGATGATTGAATTGGGAATGGGAATTTTGAAGCGGCGCGGATTTTCAAACCAGTCGCTGAAGCAGGAAGTTTACTGGATTCCGCCGAAAGCTGCGGGCACGTGATGCAATCTCATTCCGGGCGAGCGCCTGCAAGGGGCTTGCGACGCCCGCCGGAAAGGAATCCGCTGCGCGTCTAGCGCGTGGGCGCAGGACTCGCCGCGGCAAGTTCTTCGATCGCGCTGGACATGGCGCGAATCGGCGTTGAGACGTGCACGGTCTCGTCGTTCTCATTCACATCCACCACGATGGACCCGCCGCTCTTCGCCACCCGAACGTTGTGCCCCGGTTCCTTCACCTCTACGAATGTGATGTCCTCCGATTCTCGGAGCGCGTCGAGGCTCGCCCGTATCGTCGGCAGCCACGGCTGAATTTCGTGCGCATGTTCCGCGAGATGCTCCTTGGGAATGAAGTGCATCGCAATCGGCACGAGCATTGCCGGAGCCACAACAAAGACGTGATGTTTCTCGGGCTGCCTCGTCTCCACGTTCACCGAGATCATCCCCTCGCTGCAAATAATCCCAGCGCCCGCAAGCGCGCTTCCCACAATCCCAATCCCAACTTTTCCGAGCAGAATCATTCATCACCTCAAGGCGCAGCTTTTATTCCGCCCCACTTTTCGAATCGATCCAGATCTTCACGTTCTGCTCAGCATCCTGCACAGTCACCAGCACAGTCTCGCCCGCTTCACCAAGCGCCCGGATCGCTGCCGCCACATCAAGCTCGTTCTGCTTCGCGGTGGAAAACAGCGCGTCGACCACTTTCATCGGAACGGTAATGTCAACCTTCTGTCCACTCTTGCCGCTCTCTTTTCCGGAGTCGCGCACATGGATGATCAGATTTCCGTTGGACTTGGCGACACGCACATCCTGTTCTTTGCTCTTCACGGTCACAAATTCGTTGTCAGGCGCGGTGCGAACGGCGTCGAGTATCGCGTGCAGATCAACATCGTTGATATCGGCGCTCGAAATCGTGACGCGGCCGTTGTGCAAGTCTCCATGATTGATCGTAGGCAGGATCTTCTCCGCCATCGAAAGCGGCACGTTGACGTTGACGCTTTCACCTTTCGCGCCGCCGTCTACCTTCACGTGCAGATAGCGCTCGGCCGCGGGTTTTGCTGTCGTTGCGCCTCTGGCGATGCCGATAGCGACGGCTATCGTCGCCACTAGCAGCAAGCACGAAACCGCTACCGCTGGTTTCTCTCTTCGCATAGCCGTGAAACCTCCTCTTGGTCCTTGTCGCTATGTACGGAGGCAGCCGCGAGAATGTTCCCTGGAATTTCTGAAAAATTGCGCTTTAGAAATGAGGATTGTCAGTCCGTCAATCGGTGGGGCACTTGAAATAACTTGCGGCGAGAGGTGGCAGACGCAGGCGGATTGACCATGGTTTCCCGTTCCACGGTATAGGTTCGGCGTTGATTCCGCCGCCGTTTCCCGCGCCGCTGCCCCAGTAATAGCCGGAGTCCGTGTTAAGAATTTCGCGGTAGTAACCGACGCGGGGAACTCCTACTCGATATTCATCGCGAACTACGGGCGTGAAGTTGCATATCACGACGATGGCATTGTCCTGATTTCTCGCGCGCCGCTGAAATGCGATCACGCTGTTCTCGGCGTCGTTGGCTTCGATCCACTCGAAGCCCGCCCATTCGAAATCGAGCTCGTGCAGGGCAGGTTCTTGGAGGTGCAGGCGGTTCAGGTCCGCCATTAGTTGCTGGATGCCGCGATGCGGCGGCGAATCTTGAAGCGCCCAATCGACGCTGGCTTCATCCCAAAATTCCTCTCGCTTCGCGAGTTCGCTTCCCATGAAGAGAAGCTTTTTCCCCGGATGCGCCCACATGTATCCGAACAGCAGGCGGAGATTTGCGAATTTTTGCCAATCGTCGCCCGGCATCTTCTCGAGCAGGGAACGTTTCCCGTGGACTACTTCATCGTGTGAAAGGGGCAGAACGAAATTCTCGGTGAATGCGTAGATCATGGAGAACGTGAGTTCGTTGTGGTGATACTTGCGGTGAATCGGATCGTATTCCATGAATCGCAGCGTGTCGTTCATCCAGCCCATGTTCCATTTCAAGTCGAAGCCGAGCCCACCAAGATAGACGGGCCGCGACACCGCCGGCCACGATGTGGATTCTTCAGCAATCGTCAGCGCGCCGGGATGCTGCGTGTGCAGCACTTCATTCAAATGCTTGAGGAAACCAATCGCTTCCAGGTTCTCTCGGCCACCGAAGCGGTTTGGAATCCACTCGCCAGGGTTGCGCGAGTAGTCGAGGTAGAGCATCGAAGCGACCGCGTCGACGCGCAGACCATCGAGGTGATACTTGTCGATCCAGAACAGCGCGTTCGAAATCAAAAAGTTCTGCACTTCGTTGCGGCCGTAGTTGAAGACGAGCGTGCCCCAGTCGGGATGCGCGCCTTTGCGCGGATCGGCGTGCTCGTAAAGATGCGTGCCATCGAAAAATGCGAGGCCGTGGGCGTCGCGCGGGAAATGCGCGGGCGTCCAGTCGAGGATCACTCCGATGCCTTCCTGATGGCAGCGATCGACGAAGTACATGAAATCTTCAGGCGTGCCGAAGCGACTGGTCACCGCAAAATATCCAACGGTCTGATAGCCCCACGATTTGTCGAGCGGGTGCTCCATGACGGGCATCATCTCAATATGCGTGTAGCCCATTCCCTTGACGTAAGGAATCAGCTCATCGGCGAGTTCGCGATAGGTGAGCCAGCGGTTGCCTTCATCGCGCCGTCGCCGCCACGAGCCCATATGAACTTCGTAGATTGACATCGGCGAATGCAGCCAATCGCGCGACGCGCGCTGCGCGAGCCATGCCGAATCATTCCACTGATGCTTGTCGATATTCACGACGACGGAAGCATTGTTGGGACGCTTCTCAGCCGCGAAGCCATAAGGATCGGATTTCAATCCCCAGTAGCCAGCCCGAGACTTAATTTCGAACTTGTACAGCGTGCCTTCGTCGAGGCCAGGAATGAAAAGCTCCCAGATTCCCGTCTCGCCGCGTATTCGCATCGGGTGCACGCGGCCGTCCCAGAAATTAAAATTTCCGACGACGCTGACGCGCAGCGCATTCGGCGCCCACACGCCGAAGTGAACGCCGCGAACGCCGGCCATTTCGCGTACGTGCGCCCCAAGCTTTTCGTATTTCTGGTAATGCGTGCCCTCGCCGGAAAGATAGAGATCGTAGTCGGTGAGAAGCGGCGGGAAAGCATAAGCGTCAAACGTGTCGACCGAATTGCCATCCGGAAATCTGAAATAGAGGCGATAAGAAGTCGCCGCGATTTCCTGGTTGTCACGTAACTGGCTGACGCCGTTCTGAACAATCGCTTCAAACACACCGCCCGGATGAATTTTCTCTGCCGCAATCGCGGAGTGCCGTCCTGCAGAATTGCCCAGCCATTCGACGGCCATCTCGCTCGCTGCGGGATGATAGGCACGGATCGCCAAGGCTCGCTTTCCGCCGCGGTCGAGCCAATGCGGCCCGAGAAATTGGAACGGGTCAGAGGATTCGGCGCGGACGATGCGCTCGATTTCGCTCTGGCTCGCGTCGAGGTGCTTAACGGCTGCTTCGGACTTGGAATCTCGTATTGACATGATCGAACTCTCTTGGTTGCTGGGCAGGACGAGGTTTTCGCGGGCAAGAACCGGACCAGTTCTGGGTTCGGGTCTGCGCGGCTTGGGGGGCCATTTGCCGCCTATTAGAAAATTGCAAGTGATTGTAAAGAGGTGCGTTACGAGAAGTTTTAATCGCGCTGCCGTGTATTAGAACACCCGTCCCGACCGCGAGCGCGTCGCGGGTTCCACGGCCGAGTTGGCGCGGACTTTTCACAACCCTCCGATGACGGTAGCAGGTGGGCACGCTCCTTTCAACAAGAAGTTGACTCCTGGTTCTCATTATGAGAACCTAAATCGATGCGCATCGTCAAGCGCGGAGCATTGGAGTGCTTTTGGCGCATACATCCTGATTCGAAGCCGAGCCTGGAATCGTGGTATTCGGTGGTACGTGCGGCTACGTGGCAGACACCGGCGGAGATGAAGCAGGTATACCACAATGCCGATGTGCTTGGGCGGCGGACAGTTTTTAACATCGCCGGAAACAAATACAGACTCATCGCGCGGGTGAACTACCGAAGTCAAAGAGTTTTTGTTCTGTTTCTGCTTACGCATGCGGAGTATGAGAGAGGGTTTTGGAAATCATGAGCAGCAGACCGGTGGATCTGGACGAAAAAAATTACGGCAGACTTCTGCAGCAGGCGCTTCCGCACGTGATCCGCACGGAGGATGAATATGAGAGGTTCACGAAGGAACTAATGCGTCTGGACGAACTGGACGAGCCGACCCGGGAGCAGGAAGAACTCGCTGAGTTATTGACGGTGCTGATTGATGAGTATGAGGAACGGCGTTATCCGATTCAGAAGGCGAGTCCGCAGCAAACATTGCAGCATCTGATGGAGGCACGCGGGCTAACGCAGAAAGATCTTCGAAAGGTGTTTGGATCGAAAGGCATTACCTCCGAGGTTTTTCACGGCAAGCGATCGATCAGCAAAGCGCAGGCAAAAAAACTCGCAGAGTTTTTTCACGTAGGCGTCGAAGTCTTCATCTAACCGCAGCTACGGGCCTCCTACATATTCCCCACTCTGTGATCGGCCTCCCATGACGACGTGTTGGACTTGAGTGACAAAGTCAGGTAGGTTAGCGGCGTCCCTGGGGCAGGCAGCGGGGCAATCCAGATCAAGGAGAAATTCGATGATTCGACTCGTTCGCCTGATTTTTGTGGTCGCTGCACTGTGCGTGGCGTTTTTTGGCGGGGTTGTGCGCGCGCAGGATAGTGCGCAACCAAAGAAACCGCCGACGGCGACGGAAGCTGTCGTCGCGAACTGGAACGATGTTGGCAACCGCCTCGTGGCGATGGCGGAGGACTGGCCGGAGGATAAATACGACTACAAGCTTGCGCCCACCACTCGTACTTTTCAGGAAGTGATTCTGCACGTGGCGGGGTCGAATTACGACATGTTGAACAAGATGACGAAATCGAAGCTCGGGGATGGACGAAACGATCCGGCTGCGGCTGATTACAAGACGAAGGCGGCTACAGTGGCGTTTTTGAAGAAGTCAATTGAGGATGGGGCGGCGCTGGCGAAGAAGCAGGGGGATGCGGGGGTGGTTAAGGTGCTTGAGTATTGGGATGGGTATACGGAGCATATGGGCGAGCATTACGGGTTGTTGGTGGCTTATTACCGGGCTAGTGGTGGAGTTCCGCCTGAGTCGAGGCCTAAGAAGTAGGTGATTGTTCAGGGTAGCGAGATGGTGTTGGTGGCAAGATCTTTTGCGGTAGCTGTAAGAGAGGCGCACAGGCAAGAGTGCCTGTGCCACTGTAGGGCGTGCTGAGGCTCGGGGTTATACGGGGTTGGGGAGGAGCAGTGCGTGATGGGGCGAGGTGGAATGGTGCAGCGGTGTTGGCTTTGGTGGTGGCGGCGATGACTGTGTTGCCGATTGTTGTGGCGCCGGCGCGGGGGCAAGATCGGACGCAGGGGCGTTCGATGGTTTTGACGCGGGAGGGGATTGTGGCGGCGGAGAGTCCGCTTGCGGCGCAAGCCGGCGCTACGATCCTTGCTCGCGGCGGGAACGCTGTGGATGCGGCGGTGGCGACCAATGCGGTGATGGGCGTCGTTGAGCCGATGATGAATGGGATTGGCGGCGATCTTTTCGCGATTGTTTACGAGGCGAAGACTGGAAAACTCTACGGACTCAATGCAAGCGGGTGGGCGCCAGCGAAGCTTTCGATCGAATTTCTCAAGAGCAAAGGAGTCAGCGGAAAGATGCCGGCCGATGGCATTCAATCCGTGACTGTGCCGGGAGCGGTGGATGGATGGTCGCAGCTGCTTTCGCGGTTGGGGACGAAGAAATTTTCGGAGGTGCTCGAGCCGGCGATTCGCTACGCGAACGAAGGGTTTCCTGTGCCGGAATGGGACGCGGTTTATTGGAATCTCAACGAAGGCGTTGTAAAAACCAATCCAAACGGTGCTGCAACTTTTCTGGTTAATGGACGAGCGCCGCGGCTTGGAGAAGTATTTCGCAATCCCGATCTGGCGCACTCTCTCGAATCGATTTCCAAAGATGGGCGCGATGGATTCTATAAAGGCGGGATCGCGCAGCGCATTGTAGCGACGGAGTTGAAGCTTGGCGGCGTGATGTCGGCAGAGGATTTGGCAGAGTTCTCGAGCGAATGGGTGGAACCTATCTCGACGACGTATCGAGGCTGGACGGTTTACGAAATTCCGCCGAACGGGCAGGGAATCGCGGCGCTGATGATGTTGAACATGATGGAGACACTTCCGCTCGCGAAGTACGGGCACAATTCGGCGGATGCGTTGCACGCGATGATTGAGGCGAAAAAGCTGGCGTATGCCGATATGTACCGCTACGTGGCCGATCAAAAATTCAGCCGCGTGCCGGTTTCAGGGATGCTGTCGAAGGAGTACGGTGTTCGGCGCGCGAAGCTGATCGACATGACAAGAGCGAATTGCAACGTGTCAGCGGGAGAGCCTGAATTTCCGACGAAAGGCGACACGACGTATCTGACCGTGGTGGACCGAGACGGAAATATGGTATCGCTGATTCAGAGCAATTTCTCGGAGTTTGGATCGGGAATCGTTTCTGATGGGGCTGGTTTTGTGCTGCAGAATCGGGGAGCTCTGTTTAGTCTCGATCCCGCGTCACCGAATGCGGTGGCAGGGCACAAGCGTCCTTTGCATACGATCATTCCGGGATTCATGACGCGGGGTGACGAGCGGATTGCGTTTGGCATCATGGGCGGCTTCAATCAGGCGCAGGCGCACGCGCAGTTTGTGGCGAACGTGGTGGATTTCGGGATGAACATTCAGGCGGCGCTGGAAGCGGCGCGGTTCTCGAAACATACCTTTGCCGGATGTGACGTGGAGATGGAGGACCGCATTGATGACGGAGTGCGAAAGGCGCTTGGCGAGCGCGGACATGAGATTCAGGTGAACGGTAGCTTTTCTTCGGACATGGGCGGCGGGCAGGCTGTGCGGCGCGATTTTTCGAGCGGCGTGAATTTTGGCGGGTCCGATCCGCGCAAAGATGGTGCGGCGATTCCTCAGGCGATCTCTGCAAAATAGACATTCTGTTAATTGTTGGCTTCGATGACAGTTAATGCTCGGCCCTCGAAACTCGTAGCCGGAAATCGAAAGTCAAAGGCCTCAGGTCATCCCGATCTAACGGCGATCGGGAGGGACCTGAGCTACGGTTGCTGCGGTTGAGAGCGTAGGAGAATCGCGCCGCAGGGCTGTATTGGAACTTCTTCGCGAGACGATTGCGCGCCTTTGAAAGACTACGGAGTGTGTCGTAAGTGCCTCTAAATGCTTCACTTTGGTACGAACGTACCATTGTGACGCATCTCACCCGCCGATATACCTGGAGTGTGGGGTGCTCCCGCGGAGTTGTGTGTCGGCTCCGAAACCTGTCCTATGCCATCACGAACTGAGGAAGTCGGCGCCGAGCGACCGAAGTCACGGCGCGGTGTCGAAAAACGAAAAGACAGACGTGTGGCGGCGGAGGGAACGGACCCGTCTCCCGTTGCGGACCGGGAGAGTCCGTATCCGGTAGAACATGCGGCTTACCTGCAAGCGCTAACCGAAAACAATCCTCTGGGAATCGTAGTGCTCGATGTGCAGCATCGGGTGCTGATGTGTAATCCAGCTTTTGAGACGCTATTCGGGTATCAACAATCAGAAATTCTAGGTGCGGACCTCGATTCGTTGCTCGCACCTCATGGCGCGATGAAGGAAGCCGCTGCGTTGACGCGCCGCTCGAACGCGGGACATGTGGTGCGGGAAAAAGCGAAGCGACTGCGAAGCGACGGATCGCTCGTAGATGTGCAGATACTGGGAGTTCCGATTTCGGCTGACGGAAAATTGATCGGCAGCTTCGGGATGTATGAAGACATCACGGAGCGGAGACGCGCAGAGCAGGCGCAGAGGGAAGCGGAAGAGCGATTCCGCAGTCTTTTTGAGAACGCCACGGAAGGAATCTTTCAGACCACTACGGACGGGCGGTATCTGAGCGTGAATCCTGCGCTGGCGCGGATGTGCGGATTTGCGTCACCTGCGGAAATGATTTCGACGGTGGAAGATTTGGGCAAAGAGATGTATGCCGACCCGAATGTTCGGGGCGTGTTTAAGCAGCTGATTGAAAAATACGGGTCGGTGAAGGACTTCGAATACGAGGTACGGCGAAGAGACGGGGCGAAAATCTGGATTTCCGAGAACGCGCACGTAGTGCGGGATCCAGACGGTGAAATTTTATCGTATGAAGGAACCATCGAGGATATTACGGCGCGGAAGCGAGCGGAGCTGGAGCGGCAGGTAACGTTTGAGATCATCCATGCGGTGAACGTGACCGACAATCTGGATGATTTGCTGGGGTTGATTCATCTCGCGCTGAAAAAAGTGCTGTACGCGGAGAACTGCTTTATCGCGCTGTATGAATCGGCGACGGGGATGTTTCATTTTCCGTTTTTCGTGGATCAGTTTGATCAGGCACCGCCACCGCAGCGCGTGGGAAAGAGTTGCACCGCGCACGTATACCGAACAGGTCAAGCGATGCTGATTCCGCAGCGGACTTTCGATTTGCTCGCGGAGGAAGGGAAGGTGGAACTGGTTGGGACGCCCTCACCATCGTGGCTGGGCGTGCCGCTGAGGACGCCGGCGGCGACGATTGGCGTGCTTGTGGTGCAGCACTACGAGGACGAAAACGCGTACACGGAGCGCGACCAGGAATTCCTAGGCTCGGTGGGCGGGCAGATTGCGCTGGCGATTGAGCGCAAGCGCTCGGAAGAGAAGGTGAGGGAGAGCGAAGCGCGGCTGCGGGTGCTGGTGGAGCAGCTGCCGGCGGTGTTGTGGACAGTGGATCGAAATTTGCGTTTTACTTCCGCGCTGGGAGCTGGATTTGTGCGGCTGAAGATAAAGCCGAACGAGCTTGTGGGCATGTCACTGCTCGATTATTTCGAGACGACGGATCAGACTTTTTTGCCGATTGCCGCGCATCGCCGAGCGGTGGCTGGCGAGCCGATGACGTTCCACGTGGAGTGGAAGAGCGGCTCGTACGCATGTCATGTAGAGCCGCTGCGGGATTCCGATGGGCAGGTGTCGGGCGCGATCTGTATGTCGCTCGATATCACGGACCGGAAGCAGCTGGAGGAACAGCTTCGGCAGGCGCAGAAGATGGAGGCGGTGGGGCGGCTGGCGGGCGGGATCGCGCATGACTTCAATAATTTGCTGATGGTGATTCAGGGGTATAGCGATCTGCTGGTCGAGCGGCTTCCGGGTGGCGACCCGTTGCGCAGAAATGCGGAGCAGATTCAGATGGCGTCACAGCGGGCGTCGTCATTGACGAGGCAGTTGCTGGCGTTCAGTCGAAAGCAGATGCTGGCGCCCAAGATTTTGAATGTGCAAAGTGTTGTGGCGGAGATGGAGAAAATTTTGCGGCGGCTGATTGGTGAAGATATTCAGCTGGAGACATCGTCGGCGCCCGATCTCGGACTGGTAAGGGCCGATCGAAGCCAGATCGAGCAGGTGATTCTGAACCTGGCTGTGAATGCGCGCGATGCGATGCCGCAGGGCGGCCGACTGACTATTGAGACCGCGAATGTGGAGCTCGATTCGTCATATTCGCATCCGCCGGCGGTGCTGTCGCCGGGCAGATATGTGATGCTGGCGGTGACGGACAACGGGTGCGGCATGGATGCGGAGACGCAGGCGCACGTGTTCGAGCCTTTCTTTACGACGAAAGAAAAGGGCAAGGGCACCGGTCTTGGGCTGGCCACTGTATATGGGGTGGTGAAGCAGAGCGGCGGATATGTCTGGGTGTATAGCGAGCCGGGGCGAGGCACGAGTTTCAAGATTTATTTGCCGAGGATCGAAGAGACTGCTGTGCCTGCCGTACGAGATGGCAAGAGCGAGATGCAGATTCCGCAGCGCGGTTCTGAAACAATTCTTCTCGTGGAAGACGAGAAAGGCGTGCGGGAACTGGCCCGCGAGTACCTTGCCTCGAGCGGATATACGGTGATCGAGGCGGAGGACGGGCACACGGCACTGGAACTGGCTGCCATGCATGTGGGGCAGATTCACTTGCTATTGACCGATGTGGTGATGCCCGGAATCAGCGGCAGGGAATTGGCGGAACGAGTGAGCCAGATCCGACCTGGGATCAAAATTATTTATATGTCGGGGTACACGGATCAGGCCGTAGTGCATCACGGAATTCTCCGGAATGACGCTGTGTTGCTGCAAAAACCCTTCACGCTTATGACGCTGGCCGGAAAGCTGCGCGAGATGCTGGCGGTTCCCGCCGTTCAGTAACGGAAATAGCAGCCAACAGCAGCAAATCCAACGATCAAGATAATGCGGTTCTGTACGCCAATGAAACAGGTGTGCGCGTGTGGGTCTTCGCAAGCGTGCCGAGCGCGGTTGTGACATGGGTCCTTGGGACGTCATGGCCGGTTGTAACCCCCTTATATGCCGCCAATTGCGCGGCCTTCGTGAATTTCTAGTGGGCGGCCGTGCGATTGGTCCATGAGGTGCATTTGTCAGGAATGAGCGGCGAGAACAGAGTGAAAAAAGCCGCCGGGGACAAGGGGACCAACGATGGACTCAAAGAGAATGAACGGCGGCGCGAGGATCGTGGAGCAGGAAGGCGTGACGGAGGATTGTATTTCGGAACGCCGGTTGTGGACGGCGGTGATCGTGATGGCAGTGGAGGATTGGCGCAGTGGATCGTTGCGCGCGCGTCGCGAGGCCCAGTCGTTCTTGTTCGAGGACAACGAGGATTTTCAAGCTGTGTGTGGGAGCGCGGGACTCGATCCGGCCACTTTGCGCGCGCGGCTTCTCAAGATCGGGAAGCGCGTTCACATGCAGGGGCCGTATCTTCAATCAATGGCGGCATAATGATTTCTTTCGGGCCTAGACATAATCATTTCTTTCGGGCCTAGATTTGTCCGGTGTTTTGAATACTTCATAACTTATAAATATCAATTCATATGAGTTTCCTGCGCTGCCGCAATGAGGGTAGCGCAGGAGCTTCCCTCCTCAAGCAGAATCCAACAGTGGCGCGAGTTCGAAATAGCGTAGTATTTCGCGAGGGAGAGTTGCGCGATCACGCGATGGTGCGTTCGGAAGCAAGCTATGCAGTTTGTCCGGAAAAGCAGCTGCTGGTTAGCTGCGCGCGAACGCATATCGCCCCGGAAGTTGCGGAGCGGATTCGCGAGATCGTTGCAGAGCCTCTCAATTGGGATTTTGTCCTCAGCGAAGCGACAGAAAATTCCGTAGGGCCATTGCTGGAAATGAATCTACGAGCCGTGGTGCCGGACGCTGCGCCTGCTGCTGCGATGGAGCGTCTGAAGATCACGTGCCGGGCTAATACGGTTCGCTGCCTTTTCTTAGCGGCAGAATTGCACAAGATTCTCGAATTGTTCCGAACTGCCGGGATCGTGGCAATTCCTTACAAAGGACCGGTGCTCGCGGAGCAAGCCTACGGGAATCTGACTCTGCGTGACTTCGACGACCTCGACATCATTTTGCCGCAACGCGATTTGCAGAAAGCGCACGAGGTGATGCTGGGGCTCGGCTATCAAGCGCGATTTCCATGGATTCTGTCGAAGAATTCGCAGACAGCCTTGGTCCCTGGGGAGTACAACTATCGCGACGAAAAGCGCCGAGCGGTTGTCGAACTCCATACAGAATTGACGTTGCGGCATTTTCCGGTTACGCCAGACTTCGATCAATTCGCGCAGCGATTGGTGAGGGTGGTGGTCGCCGGACACAATGTGCCAACGTTTGCGCCGGAGGACCTATTGTCGGCGCTTTGTGTCCACGGTTCGAAGGATTTTTGGGAACGAATATCGTGGATCACGGACGTGGCGGAACTTATCCAGAAGCAACCGGACCTCGATTGGGACGCGGCGTTTCGAACGGCGGAGAGTTTGCGAGTGGAGCGAATGGTTCACTTGGGTCTCGCGCTTGCGGACGACCTGTTGCAAGCCCCGATGCCCGAGGAAATTCGCAAGCGGGTTCGTGGTGATGGCGAGGCTCTTGCCGTAGCGCGAGAGGTGGGAGAACGAACTTTGAGCCGCAACCTTCCCGGAGTCAGTGCGGGAAACCGGATGCGGTTTCGACGGCGGATGGTGCGGGGGATACTGGCTGGTTGGCGTTATTCTTTGCGTCTTGCTGTGATTCCAGCAGAGGAGGATTGGGAGATGGTGCAGTTGCCAGGTCCGCTGGCGCCGCTTTATCTTGTGCTGCGTCCATTGCGGTTGCTGCAAAAGTATGGGTGGGCGCGACGGCGCCAGGATGCGTCGTTGTGAGTGGAGTTCTTTTCGGAAGTCCGACCATTTCGCCAAGAGAGCGGTAAGAGTTTGCCGATTCCTATACCTGCCAAATTGAAGTCACTCCCCCGTTTAGCCTCAAGCACGTCTTCAGGAAATTAGTCACAAGTACGACACGCGGGGATAAATCTCTGTTGACCCCCTTGATACCCCCGGCAAGACTAGAGCAGCTTCCTCTCATTCTCTGTTGGGGATTTGGCGCAACGCTCTGAGCGGAAAGCGTTTCGGGGCGCCATTCGGACGTTGCGTTGTAGCGTTCAGCACAGGGGTCATTGATACTTGGGACCGCAAGCCATCGCGCAGGGTAGCCTGCGTCCACTCAATATTTCGATCGGGCGCGTGCCGCTCTCGCTCTTGATTCCCGGTCCCCATTTGCGCGAAAAAGCGCTCTCCCGATATCGCGAATTCACCGCTGATAGTGAAGGTGGGCTGCCGGTGGTATTACGGACCGACGCTCAAAGCGACGCCCGGCCTTTGTACAACGGTCCCAATTTCTCCTACGTTCTCGATGACGCCTCGATGCAGATGGACTCTTTCGGCGCGGAATTCCACGGAGTTCGACACGAATATGCGCTCGATTCGTTGCTGCGCATTCTACTGACGATGGTGTTGCTGCCGCGACGCGGATTCCTGCTGCATGCAGCGACGGTTGTTCGCGATGGCCGCGCCTACGTGTTTACAGGCCGATCTGGCGCGGGGAAGAGCACCGTGGCATCGCTATCGCCGGCAGGAACTGTGATGACCGACGAGATTTCGCTTCTGAGGTTTACTGACGGCTGCTGGCAAGCCTATGGCACGCCGTTCTGGGGAGAATTCCGGGCAGCCGGCCAGAACGAGCATTACCCGATTGAGGGAATTTACACGCTCGTTCAATCCGCTGAAGACCGCGTAGAGAGCTTAACCACGAAAGAGATGATAAGAGCCCTCTTGCCTTGTGTGCTGTTTTTTACCTCGAGCGTCGAGGCAAACGAAGATCTGCTGCGTTTATTGCTCGGGTTCGTGGCGCAAGTTCCCTGTCAGCGGCTTCATTTTCGTCGCGATGATGGGTTCTGGAAGGTGGTTGCTGCATGAATCTTTTTCCAGAGCGGAATCCCAAGTTGGCCTGGCGCGAGATTGATGGCGAAGCAGTGATTATTTCGCCGGAAGACAGCCACGTGCATGAGTTAAACGAGACAGCCAGCATCATCTGGACGAACGCCGACGGTAAACACAGCGTGGACGAGATTGCGGGCGTGATCGCGGCGAGATACGAGGTGGAATTGCCGGAGGCGACAGCTGACGTCGATGAATTGATCGAAGTGCTTTCAGCAAAGGGCCTCTTGGTGGCCTCGAAGAGGGCGGGGGCGCCAGCCGGTGCCTAACACGCCCATCATGGACCGGCTCGTTCGCAAAACGGTGGAGCGCCATCTGCCGTGGAACGTGCATATCGATCTCACGTATCGGTGCAATGAGCGTTGCGTTCATTGCTATCTCGACCATCACGATTACGGCGAGATGACGACGCGCGAGGTCAAGAACGTTCTCGACCAGCTTGCTGAGGCGGGAGCGCTGTTTCTGACGTTCAGTGGAGGCGAGATTTTTCTTCGTCCGGACTTGTTCGAGTTGATCGCTTACGGCCGCGGGTTGAATTTTGACGTGAGTCTGAAGACGAACGCCTTGTTAATTGATGAGAGCCGGGCGAGAAGGCTTCGCGAACTGGGGATTCGGAAAATCCAGATCAGCATCTACAGCGCCGACGCTGCGATTCACGATGCAATCACGAAAGTGCCGGGCTCCCTCGATCGTTCACTGCGAGCGGTTCAGTTTCTACTCGCCGAGGGTCTGCAAGTAAAGCTGGCCTGCCCGCTGATGAAACAGAACCTGGCCGGATTCCGCGAAGTTCAGTCGCTGGCGGAAGAGCTGGGCGTGCCTTACATGCTCGATTTGACTATCACGCCGATGATGGACGGCGGTGACGGCGTGCTGGCGCTGCGCAGTTCGGCGGCAGAACTTCTGCAGGTTCTGCAGGATCAGAATCTGAATTCGCGGGCGTGCACGCCACCTGAAACCGAGCCGAAACCTGCGTTCATCACAGGAAGCTCCACATCGAGCGGAATCGAAAGCAGCGCGTATGACGACATCCCCTGCAGCGCGGGGCACAACAGCTGCTATATCTCGCCTTACGGAGACGTGTCTCCCTGCGTGCAGATGCCGAAGCCGGCGGGGAATCTTCGGAAACAGCGATTCGACGAAATATGGTACGGCTCGAAAGAGATGCAACGTGTCCGAGCTGTGCGTGAGTCGCAGTTGCCGCTGTGCTCGTCGTGCTCGATACGGGGTTACTGCGAACGTTGTCCGGGGCTGGCCCAGATGGAAGGTGGTGACCTGCTTGGTGCATACGAGCGAGCCTGCGAACTGGCGGAAATGAATGCTCGGCTGGCGGGAATTGGAAATCCGATCAGCGCCATGCACCTGGAGAGCGGACGGAAGGGTGTTCAAAGCGGAATCACGCAGCGAAAGGATTTGGTTCAGGTTTCAGTGTAGTCCTGCGGGCTGGGATTGGGAGAAGCAATGGAACAATCGAAGAAGAATGCGGAGCGCAACAGCGGAGTGGCGGCGGGAAAGAAGCCATACGTGAAACCTTCCTGTGTCTCCGAGCCAATATACGAAACGCTCGCGCTGGCCTGCGGGAAAATGCCCGGGCAGCAGGGAATTTGTCACGCGGTGCCAAGGCGGTCGTAATCAGTTTCGAACTGCATGCAAGTTTTCCGAGATGGAGGCAGCACGTTTCATGAATAACCGGTTCTCTTACCAGGATCAGCGACATGGCGCATGGCGGAGACTGCTCTGCCTGGGACTCTCGTTACTTCTGGCCGAGCCAATGCTGGCACGAGAAGTAATTGCGATTCACTCGACAGCCACTCAAGTGCGTGGCGCCGATGCAACACTCAGCCAGGTGACACCGAACACCAATTCAGGCGGCGCTGCTACCTTGGCGGTCGCGTCCCTCAATACAGGCGGCGGTTCAAACCAGCGCGCGATCGTCGAATTTGACCTTTCTCTACTTCCCAACGTCGCGATCAAACAGGCTCTGCTTACGATGCATGCCACCGCCAGCGGCGTTTTCGGTTTCCCGCGAACGTACGGAGCGTACGGGCTGACTTCGTTTTTCCGCGAATCCGATGTGACTTGGAACACGCGGGTTGCGAACCTAGGCTGGAATGCCGCCGGAGGTGATATTGGAGGAACTGCGACCTCTACGGCTGCTGTCCCAGGAGGTATATCGAGCTCAACGCCGATTCAATTCGACATCACGTCCGACGTTCAGAATTGGTACAACGGCACGCCGAACTACGGCACCCTGATTAAGGACCAAACTGAGGGTTTAAATAGGGGCGGGGCCGTGACCATTTTCGGTTCGCGCAACGGAACCGCCGCGAATGCTCCTGAACTTGACGTGACGTTTGTGCAGAACGTGACCAACTTAGCGGCGGCGCCGGGCAACGGTACCGTGACCGTCAGCTGGGGTTATCCAACACCGATCGGAACCGTGAACACGGGAGAGAACTACAACGGCGTTTTGATCCTCCGGCGCGCGAACTTTCCGGTCGACAAAGGCTCGGTTCCCACGGACACGCAGGATCCTGCGATGTGCTCGGTGGTAGGCAGCGGAACGGTCGTATTTGACAACACGTCGCTTGCGACGAGCTTCACGGATGATAGTTCCGATCCGTGCGGAGCGCCGACAAATGATACAACTTGGTTCTACAAAGTTTTCCTGCGGGATCAGAAAAACTATTACTCGACGCAACCGATTACAAACGGCTCCGTGTTCACTGAGGAAATCTCCGGGACTCCGAGCGCGACGGCCGCGAATCGACAGAATTCAGTTTGGATCGCGGCAACATTTTCGACCACGCTCGCAGCGCCGTCGCTTTTCCCGGGTTCTATTGTGATGGCAGGTTCGCAGACGAATCTGTCGTTCGGCATTGATGCGGTGACGGGCTTGAGGAAATATCCGCCTGTTTCGCTGGGCGGGCCGGTGACTGGCAGATCGCCCGTGATCGACGCCGGCGATTCTTCGCTTGCGTCAAATGTGATGTACGTGGCGGACAACGACGGCCTCGTCTATGCAATTGCGACCGATACGGGCCAAATTCTGTGGGCGGTGAATCCTACTACTCTCACCACGAACGGATTTGTTGGCTCACCTTCGGTGCAGGTGAAATCGTTCAGCGACTCGATGTTTACCCTCGCGCATGACTTACTTGTGGTCGGCACGCGAAACGGCGCCTCAACCACGGCGAATCGAATCGTGGGAATCGATGGGAACACGGGCGCTACCTTGTGGCAAACGATCGGCAATGCGGGTGGCGTTGCCAAGATGGATATCATCAGCTCGTCGCCGGCGATCGATTTCGTGAATCACGCCGTTTGGGTGACCAGTCGGAGCGGTGGCGCTACTGCGCAGCCGAGCCTCTGGAAGCTCAACCCGAATACGGGCGCAGTACTGACCACGGCGGCCCTAGGCGACACGGATACCGACCCGACGCTTTCGATTCCGGGTGATGTTTTGTTCGTAGCGAACAACGCCGGCACGATTTTTGCGATCAATCCAACCACGGCGGCGACGCTCAAATCAGTAGCTGGCGGCGACGGTGCGATCATTTCGTTTCCGATCGCTCTGGGCCTGACTTCTCCTTACACGGTGATCTTTTCGGGACAGACGGCTGTCCACGCGATGAAATATGACAAAACGGCGAACACGTTTACGAGTCTGTGGTCAACAACGCTCAGCGGACCCTCGGCCCCCATCGGATTTACAGGGGGCGCCAAGGTGTACGTGGGTTCGGCTGACGGAAAAATTCATGAACTCGATGCGGTGACCGGCGTGGATGGCAAGCAGCGCACGGCCAATACGGGGCAGCCCGGCATTGTCGGTGATCCCGCACTGGACACGGTGCTTTCTCGAATTTACATATCGACTAACGACCAGCGCGCATATGGCTTTACGTTTCCGTTCTAAGCGGGGATGAGCGAGGAATTGAATTGATGTACACCGAAAAAAGAGGACTAGCGAGGCGCGCTTGGGGCACCGGTTTACTCAGCTGCGCTGTTCTATGCCTGGCGGCCGGCTTCGCAGCTTGTCAAACGGGAATGGGTTCGGGCACCGGCGGAGGCGGAAATCCGCCACCGCCCACGGATGCGACCATTTCGTTCTGCGACGATGGCGAGGGCGCTTGCATGCCGGCAACTTCGTTTAGCGTCGCGTCGCTGCGCGACCTGGTGATTAATGTGAATTGGGAGAATCTTTCGGCGGGCAACCACACTCAAATGGTTGAGGTGCTGCAGCCGGGAGGCGGGCTTTATCAGGCGAGCCAAAGCTCGTTCTTGGTGAGCGACGCATCGCAAAGTTCACTGACGACGAAGCGAACCTTGCCGGTGGCAGGAGCTTGGATTTCGCAGCGACGGATGACCGGAGAATGGAGCGTTCGCGTGTCTTTGGACGGCAAGGCCATTACCTCTCAAACAGTACAGATCAATCCCTGATGAGCGCCTCGACTGCGTACGCTCGAGCGCGGTGCGTGGAGGAGCGCTTCGTCGCGCCCAAGGAACAGGCTTCCAATCCGATTGCGGAAAAACTCCGAGCCGATGGCTCCGTTTGCTTTCGCGTTTTGGGCGCAAGCATGTTTCCATGGATTCGTTCTGGCGATCTGGTGTTCGTTCGAAGCTTTTCTTACGAGCAGGCGTCGCGAGGAGATGTGGTTCTTTATGAGCGCGAAGGCAGGCTCTTTGTCCACCGCGTAATAAAGAGTGCGGTGGTTGGAACAGGCGCCAAACCAAGCGTCGCGCTGATAACAAAAGGCGATGCGCTTGATGGGGAAGATGAGGCCGTCACGAGGGCGGAGTTTTTGGGTCGGGTAATTCGACTCCATCGCGGCGATCGGCACATCGATATGGAATCTATGGGCCGCGTGATGATAGGACGCTTGATTGCGCGGTTTTCGCGCGCGAGCTTCGCATTGTACAGACCAGCTCGCTTCGTGAAGCACCTTGTCTTCGGCTAGAGCAGCGCTGGCTGGTCGTTAGTTGTCAGGGTGCTGGTAAGAGCGTCTTAACTTCCAGCCGGAATAAAGCCGTACTTTTGAAAAACCGCCTGCGCTTTTTCGCCTCCTAAAAATTCCAGGAAGATCTTTGCACCGGCCGGGTTCTTGGAACTCTTGATCAGCGCCGCCGGGTACACGACAGGCGAATGCGAGCTCTCTGGAGCTGTCGCTACCACGGTCACCTTGTTCGATATCTTCGAGTCAGTGGCATACACGATTCCGGCATCGGCGTTTCCTGTCTCGACGTAGGTGAGCACTTGGCGAACGTCTTTTGCGAGTACGAGTTTCGGCTTCAATTGGTCGTATATCCCAAGATGCGTGAGTGCTTCCCGCGCGTATTTGCCGGCCGGCACTGTTTGTGGCTCGCCAACGGCAACCGTTTTGACTACCGCTTTCGTCAAGTCCTGAAAACCAGAGATACTCGTGCTTCCCGCGGGAACGATGAGGACGACGCTGTTCCGAGCCAGATCTCTGCGGGTGTCAGGCAGGAGCAACCCCTGCGACTGCAGCGAATCTATCTCCTTGGGGGAAGCGGAGATGAAGATGTCGACCGGTGCGCCTTGCTCGATCTGACGCTGCAATGTACCGGAACCGCCGAGGTTGAAATGCGCTTTCGCGTTTGGATGCTCGGTGCTGTAAAGATGAGCAATCTCATCCAGCGCGTCCTTGAGGCTGATTGCCGCTGAAACGGTAATTTCGTCAGACGGGGCCGCCGAGATGCCCGGCAGCGATCCCGTGCTTGCGCTATATATTTCCTGGCACGGTGCTCCCATCGCGATTATTCCGAGCACTAACATCCACAGACTTCGTCGCAGCATCATGGCTCGGCTTCTCCTAAGCAAAATCACTCGACAGCTATTTCCGCGCCTAATGCAAAGGCAATTTACGAACACAAAAGCATATAAACCCACTGCCGCGTCGCCGGCAGATTTTACATTGGATTCACGTCCGGCCACGTCCCGAGTGGGGTAGAATCGGAGTTCGGGCTTAGTTGGGAGCTGCATTCCGCAAATTGTATTCTTAAGATGCGGCGAAAAGAGGACGATCATGAGCACTGGCGTAACGGCAACCCCACAGGGATTTGATTCGAAGAAATCGCAAAATCCACTAAAAGCACTAAATGCATTCGGGCAATCGGTGTGGCTCGACTATATCCGCCGCAACCTGATCTCAACGGGAGAACTCGCCCGCTTGATCGAGCAGGACGGCCTGCGTGGGGTCACGTCCAACCCCTCCATTTTCGAGAAGGCCATCACTGGAAGCACCGATTACACCAAAGCGCTCGAGGAATTGAGCGCGCAGAAAAATCTCGATGCCAAGCAGGTATATGAAGCGCTCGCGATTCGCGATATTCAGGATGCCGCCGACGTGCTGCGCACTGTCTACGATCAGACTCATCGGCGAGATGGGTATGTGAGCCTCGAAGTCGCTCCGTATCTCGCGCACAAGACGCAGGAGACAATCGACGAAGCGCGGAGGCTTTGGAAAGCAGTGGGCCGCGAAAATCTCATGGTGAAGGTGCCGGGAACTCCGGAAGGTCTCCCTGCGATCCAGCAGCTCATCAGTGAAGGGATCAACATCAACGTGACTTTGCTGTTCGCGCAGGACGTCTACGAGCGCGTGGCCGAGGCATATATCGCCGGCCTTGAGGCGTACGCGAAGTCCGGCGGCAAGGTGGGCCAGGTCGGAAGTGTCGCAAGCTTTTTCGTCAGTCGCATCGATACTCTGATCGACAGCCAGATCGCGGATCGAATCAAGAAATCGCAGAACCTGACCGAACAAGCTGCGCTTCGGGACTTGGTGGGTAAGGTAGCGATTGCCAACGCGAAGCTGACCTACCAGCGTTACAAGAAGATTTTCAGCGGGCCGCGGTGGGCGGCACTGGCTTCCCAAGGCGCGCAAACGCAACGCGTTCTCTGGGCCAGCACAAGCACGAAGAACCCCAAATTCTCGGATGTTTTATACGTGGAAGAACTGACCGGGCCGGACACGGTGGATACGATTCCGCCGGCCACCTACGACGCATTTCGCGATCACGGAAAACCGCGCGCGAGCCTCGAAGAAAATATCCCCGCGGCCCAGCAAACGATGGACTCACTCGAACGACTCGGAATCTCCATGAAGGCGGCGACCGATCAACTGACCGAAGAGGGCGTGAAGCTTTTCTCGGAAGCTTTCGACAAACTGCTCGCAGCCGTTGGAACCCACGCCGCAAAGCCCACAGCGTCAGCCGTGAACAACCTCACCTATAAGCTACCGGAGAATCTCGCGACTGCCGTGAAAGCGACGCTCGAAGATTGGAAGACAAATCAAAAAATGAAGCGTCTGTGGGCTCGCGATGCCTCGCTTTGGACAAATGAGGACGAAGCCAACTGGCTCGGCTGGCTCACGGTTGCCGACGACGACATTGCGCACAGCCGCGATTTCAAACAGGTCGCCGACGAGATTCGCCAAGCCGGTTTCACCCATGCGGTTCTGCTCGGCATGGGCGGTTCGAGTTTGTGCGTTGAAGTGATGGAACTCACCTACGGAAAGATCGACGGGTATCCGAAGATTCTCGTCCTTGATTCCACCGACCCGGCTCAGATTCGCACACTCGCGAAGAAGCTCGACATGACGAAAACGATCTTCATCGTCTCGAGCAAATCGGGCAGCACCCTCGAGCCGAATATCTTCAAGCAATATTTCTACGACCAGGTGAAGCAAGCCGTCACTTCGGAACCGGCAGGGAA
>Ga0209525_1000094_pt1 | contig 29299 bp, 27 predicted proteins | sample JacPin_JW_Ref_O1_FD_187958 | JGI IMG/M metagenome (GOLD analysis project Ga0209525, IMG submission 187958) | Forest soil microbial communities from Algoma, Ontario, Canada - Jack Pine, Ontario site 1_JW_Ref_O1 (SPAdes) (version 2) | ecosystem: Environmental > Terrestrial > Soil > Boreal... | reverse complement strand
GGGCCTAACCGCCCGCAACTCCCCCCGCCTCCAAAATTTCGCGAAGCGAAATTTTGTCCTGAGCGAGCCCGTGTTTCGGGCGAGTCGAAGGGCAAAATGGCCATGTTCTACGCTTACATCCTGAGATGCTCCGATCACGCTTACTACATCGCCATCCTCACACCATGCGGCGCAGGAACGAGCGATCCTCACACAAAATGCAGCCGGTCTTTTCGACGGCCGCGATGCTGGCTACCGCAGCGGCATCCGCGGCGAATGCTTCGCGGTATTTTTCATACGCATCAAGATTCGAAAAATTGATCAGCGCGAGAGCTGTATTCGTCGGTCCGGCGAGTTTCGTAGGCAGGAAATAGCCGACAAGCTCGCCTCCACTGCGGCGGATCGGTTCAGGCAACGCGCGGACGTATTCCTCGAAATTCCGATATTGATTTTGGTCGATTGTGTAGCGAATGCAGAGCGTAATCATTTGTCTCCTCCATCGAAGATCCTAGGCTCTGCGACGCGACGATGTTTCACGCGCGGATGAAACGTGGCCGAGGGCTTTGGGTTATCATCCTCTTATGAACGCTACATATCCCATTGCGGCAGTAGGTGAACTGATAGGCGAGAATGCGCGGGCGGCAATTTTGATCGCGCTCTTGGATGAGAAGGCGTTGCCGGCGGGCGAATTGGCACGAGTAGCCGGCATTTCGGCGCAATCGGCCAGCGGCCACCTTTCTAAACTCGTTGACGGCGGATTGCTTCGAGCCGAGACCTCGGGGCGGCAGCGCCTCTACAGAATCGCAAAGCCAGAGGTGGCCTATGCTCTGGAGGCCCTGGGAACGATCGCAACCGCATCGCCGGTACGAAATATCGTCCGCGATCCGCGGATCGAAGCCTTGCGTACAGCGCGATCGTGCTACGACCATCTGGCAGGGCGCGTTGCCGTGGAAATGGCGCGAAAGATGGAATCGTTGAAGGTTATCCGAGCGTGCGGTGAGCGGCGATATGAAGTGGCGCCGCGAGGCGAAGCGTGGCTTGCGAAGTTAGGCGTGAACGTCGAGGAGTTGCGTCTCGCCCGGCGCTCGTTTGCTCGCGAGTGTCTTGATTGGACCGAGCGCACCCCGCACCTGGCGGGCGCGTTGGGTGCCGCGATCCTGTCGAGATTTCTGACGCTGGGATGGGTTGCACGCCGCCCGAAAACACGCGCGCTGCGAATCACGCACCGGGGCGCCCGCGAATTCCACGCTCGATTTGGCATCCTGGTCTCGCCATAATTGTTGCGGTGACGAACGTGGCCAGGGCCGACTCCGGGACGCGAATCCACAATGCCGAAACAAAGCGCAGGAATACTCCTCTATCGAATCGCCAGTGAGCGCGTCCAAGTTCTCCTGGTTCATCCGGGCGGGCCGTTTTGGGCGAAGAAGGACGATGGAGCCTGGTCGATTCCGAAGGGTGAATTTACTGATGGCGAAGAGCCGCTCGAAGCTGCGAAGCGCGAATTCACGGAAGAAACCGGCTTTCCCATCGAAGGGATATTCACACCGCTCAATCCCGTGACGCAGCCGGGCGGCAAAACCGTTTACGCCTGGGCTGTTGAAGGTGACATTGACGCAGATGCCGTACGCAGCAACACTTTCTCGATGGAATGGCCCAAAGGCTCGGCCAAAACCAAATCATTTCCGGAAATTGACAAAGCTGATTGGTTCGATCTCGAAACCGCGAAGGTCAAAATCCTCAAGGGACAATTGGGATTGCTGGAACAGCTGGCGAAAAGCTTGTCGCAACGAAATCGCTGAACCTGGCACGCCTCACCGAGCCTTAGCGATGGCTTCCCCAATCAATCGGGCCAAGACCAGAAATCTTCAGGAACCGACGCGGATGTGTGGCAAATAGCTAAGCACCCCGAACACGTTCAGAAGCCAGAGCACCACGCAGATAACCACCACGGCGTTCAGGATGGATTTTATAGCCCCCTGCATCGGGATGAGGTTCACCAACCAAAGCAGCACACCGATCACGATCAGCACAATCACGATTTGAATCAACGGCATGGCTTCTTCGACCTCCCATTCGACGGTCGCTGGATCCCAGTAAATAGAGTAGGGCTCAGATCGTTGACCGCGGTATACAGGCAAGTGCGTAGGGTCCCGGGGAGAGATGCGTTAGGCTCGCAACGGCTAAATTTCCCCTAGGATTGACGCCGCTTCCGCGTCGAGAGATGATTACCGCGGAAAGACAGGGTCTCTCAGCTTTCTCAACCAAGGAGCCTTCGCCGTGGCCGAAATTAAGAATCCAACTTCAGGATCGAGCGCTGCCGCAGCCGACGAAGCCCACATTGCAGTCCATTGGAAGGAAGAAGAGTATTTCTATCCGCCGAAGAAATTCGCCGAGCAAGCCAACCTGAATGACCCGAAGGCGGTAGAGCGATTCGGCGAAAAGAATTTCCCTAAATGTTTCGAAGAATATGCCGACATGCTCACCTGGTCGCAAAGATGGTCCACCGTACTTGATACGAATGACCCGCCCTTCTGGAAATGGTTCGTCGGCGGCAAGCTGAACGCCAGCTACAACTGCGTGGATCGGCATCTCGAGAAATACAAGGACAAGGCGGCGATCATTTCCGTTCCGGAGCCGGAAAGCGAAGAGCCCACCGTCATCACCTACCAGGAATTGTACAAGCGCGTGAACGAAACGGCAGCGATGCTGCGCGATTTCGCAGGATTGAAAAAGGGCGATCGCGTGACGATTCACATGCCCATGATCCCGGAGTTGCCGATCACGATGCTGGCATGCGCTCGCCTTGGCGTAATCCATTCCGTCGTCTTTGGAGGTTTCAGCGGCGAAGCATGCGGAATGCGCGCGGCAGATTCTGGAAGCCGTGTGCTGATTTATGCCGACAGCTACTATCGCAGCGGAAAATTGATCGATCACAAAGCCGCGGTTGAAATTGCTGTCGAAACCGCGAAGCGCGACGGCCAGGAAATCGACAAGGTGCTCGTGTGGCGCCGCTATCCCGGAAAATACGGTTCTGCGACGCCTATGGTAAAGGGCCGCGACTATTTCGTCGATGACGTGACGAAGGATTTTCGCGGAAAAACGGTCGAGCCAGTGACCATGGACGCTGAGGATCCGCTCTTCCTGATGTACACCAGCGGAAGCACCGGCAAGCCCAAAGGCTGCCAGCATCGCACCGGCGGCTACCTGGCTTATGTCACAGGAACCGCAAAATATTATCAGGACATTCATCCCGAAGACGTTTACTGGTGCATGGCCGATATTGGCTGGATCACTGGGCACTCATATATCGTCTACGGACCGCTGGCGCTGGCAGCCACGAGCGTGATTTACGAAGGCGTGCCGAATTATCCCGACGCGGGGCGGCCGTGGCGAATTGCAGAGCGGCTCAATGTGAACATCTTCCACACCTCGCCGACCGCCATCCGCATGCTGCGCAAAGCAGGCCCGCACGAACCCGGCAAACATAAATACCACTTCAAGCACATGACCACGGTCGGCGAGCCGATCGAGCCGGAAGTCTGGCGCTGGTATTACGACGTCGTCGGAAAACGAGAGGCGGTAATCGTCGACACGTGGTGGCAAACGGAGACGGGCGGCTTCCTCTGCAGCACAAACCCCGCTCTCGATCCCATGAAACCAGGGAGTGCCGGGCCGGGCGTGCTGGGAATCTATCCGATCATCTACGACGAGAATGGTGAAGTGCTTCCAGCGGGCGCCGGTCGCGCCGGCAATATCTGCATTCGCAATCCGTGGCCGGGAATCGAGCAGACGATCTGGAAGGACCAGGATCGGTTCGTTCGCCAGTACTACCAAAAGTATTGCAAAGATCCGAAGAGCAAGGACTGGCACGATTGGCCGTATTTCGCCGGAGACGGTGCCCTTCTCGCAAAAGACGGCTATTTCCGGATTCTCGGCCGCGTGGACGACGTGATCAACGTGGCAGGCCATCGCCTCGGGACGAAAGAACTGGAATCCGCCTGCCTGACAATCGACGAAGTAGCCGAAGCGGCGGTGGTGCCCGTGGTCGATGAAATCAAGGGCCGCGTGCCGGAGATTTACATTTCGCTCAAGCCAGGGGTTACAGCGTCGCCCAAGGAAGTGAGCGACAAGGTGATAAAGACGATCGAGACAATGATTGGCAAGATCGCCCGCCCGAAATCCGTCCACATCGTTCCCGACATGCCGAAAACTCGTTCGGGGAAGCTGATGCGCCGGATTCTGGCGGCAATTTCGAATACCTTGGACGTCGGCGACATCACGACGCTCGCAAATCCGGATGTAGTCGAACAAATACGCGTGCAAGTGCAAGGGGAGCAAAAGGTTGCAGCGAAGGAAGGCCCGGAGGATGTAAAGCAGTTTGGTTCTGATGTTTAATCCACTTCTTATTTAGGAGACAGGAATGAATAGATCGCGGCTGCTTTTGATCGCTTTTGGGTTGCTGTTCACTTTTGGAATCACATCTGCGGGGCCAATCAATCCTGTCGCGGCGGCTCAAGCGTCGTCGCAAACCTCAGCAAAACCCTCGTCGAATCCTGATGCCATCGAAAACGACGACTCGCTGAACCTCACGCAGGACCAAAAAGATAAGATCAAGTCGATCCGCGAGGACGCCAGGAAACAGAAGCAGGACGTCGAAAAAGATAAAACTCTCACACCCGACCAGCAAACAAAACAGCTCAAGGCTATAACCAAGCAGACGCGCGCTCAAGTGTTTGCCGTGCTCACGCCGGAGCAGCAGAAAGCATGGAGCGCCGAGCAGCGCGAGCGCCGTATGGAAAAGAAACAGGCCAAGAGCAGCTCAAACTAATCCTCCCCAATATCTAAGAACTTTCTTAGCGAAGACCAAGCGGCACTCATCCGCAAAGAATTTTTTGCTCGCACTCACGTTTTCTCTTGCATCGCGCGTGAATTTCCGTATTCTTCAATTGCGGTAGGCGAACTCGCTCCACCTGCGCGGCAGTGAGAGAGCGAGGATCGCTGACGGAGGACGCGACAAAAAATTGAGCACCATCACCCTGCCAGCCCAATTTCCCTCCCGGGCAATTTCTTCCACTAAGAAGAAAGTAGCGAAGCTCACCGTCTGGCCCTTGGTAGCGGCCACATTTTTCATGGTGTCGGGCGGCACATACGGCACCGAAGACATCATCCACGGCGCCGGTTACGGCCTCGGAATTTTGCTTCTGCTTCTTACGCCCCTCGTTTGGAGCCTTCCCACCACATACATGATTGGCGAGCTTTCGAGCGCCCTGCCGTCAGAAGGTGGTTACTACGCGTGGGTGCGTCGTGCCCTCGGAAATTTCTGGGGATTCCAGGAAGCGTGGCTGTCTCTCGTCGCCAGCATCTTCGATATGGCGATCTATCCCACGCTCTTCGTAGCGTATCTCACGCGGCTCTTCCCGTGGTTCGCCGTAGGACACCGCGGAGTGATGGTCGGCCTCGCAGTAGTCACCGTCTGCGCGCTGATGAACATCGCAGGCATCCGCGTTGTCGCGATCTCATCGCTCTGGCTTTTCTTTTTGCTCTCGCTGCCTTTCGCACTCATCGTGCTGATTGCGCCGATGGAAATTGGCGCGCTGAAAGGCGCGGTAACGGCTCCCACCACCTCAAGTGTGGGCCTGATCGGCGGCCTCCTGATCTGCATGTGGAATTACATGGGCTGGGACAACGCCTCCACAATCGCCACCGAAGTCCGCCGTCCGCAAAAAACTTATCCCAAGGCAATGCTCATCGCCGTGCTGGTAGTCGCAGCCACGTACATCCTGCCCTTCGCGGCGATGTGGCTCACCGGCATTTCCGCGTCAGCTTTCGAAACCGGCTCCTGGGCCGACCTCGCCGGCATGATGGGAGCTCTCGTAGCCGGTCCTCTAGCAGGCCGCATTTTTCGAGCCGCGCTGGTCCTCGGCGGCATGATGAGCGCCTTCGGAATGTTCAACGCTCTCGTGATGAGCTACTCGCGCCTGCCCCTCGCGATGGCCCAAGACGGAATGCTGCCAAAGGTGTTCGGCAAGCTGCAGCCAAAAACGCGCGCCCCCTGGGTTTCAATCATCGTTCTCGCCACCGCCTGGGCGATGTGCCTCGGCCTGGGCTTCGAACGCCTCGTCACGCTCGACATCATGCTCTACGGCTTGAGCCTCTCGCTCGAATTCCTCGCCCTCGTCGCATTGCGCATCAAGGAACCAAATCTCCGCCGCCCATTTCGCGTCCCGGGCGGCACAGCCGGCGCCGTACTCGTAGGCGTCTTCCCGATTCTGCTTCTAGGCTTCGCAATGGTTCACAGCGAAGGTGAACGAATCCTCGGCATGAGCGGCTTGGCTTTTGGAGCGCTTCTGATCGTCGGTGGCTTCCTCGCGTATTGGGCCACCGCTCCGCTGCGCCGCCTAACCGGCGCGTCACAAAATGAGCGCAAGGCCGCTTAGCGACGATTGCCACCCTCGGCGCATCTGTCCGTACGCGCTCCCAAACTCCCGCCCATAGCCAATAATTTGATTGCCGACCGCCCAGCCGCTGTCTTCTAATTCCCTTCCGACTCCAATGCCCGCTAAACAGAACGAGTACGACTACATCATCGTCGGCGCTGGGTCGGCAGGCTGCGTTCTAGCAGCGCGCTTAACCGAAGACCCCCACTCGCGCGTTCTGCTCCTCGAAGCGGGCGGACCCGACAAAGCAAAAGAAATCCACATCCCCGCAGCGTTCTCCAAGCTCTACAAGACAGCCGTCGACTGGAACTACTCCACCGAGCCCGAACCCTGCCTTCACAACCGCCGTCTGTACTGGCCTCGTGGAAAAATGCTGGGCGGCTCGAGTTCGATGAACGCCATGATTTACATCCGCGGAAATCACCTCGACTTCGATCACTGGGCCAGCCTAGGAAATCACGGCTGGAGTTTCAACGACGCCCTACCCTACTTCAAGAAATCGCAGATGCAAGCACGAGGTGAATCGGAATTCCACGGCACGAGCGGCCCCCTCCATATCAGCGACCTCCGCTGCGTGAATCCCCTCACGCGAGCTTTCCTCGAAGCAGCCGCCGCCCTCGGCATCCCATCCAATCCTGATTTCAACGGCGACCTCCAGGATGGCGCAGGCCTCTACCAAGTCACTCAGAAGAACGGGAGCCGCCACAGCGCCGCAGACGCATACCTCAAGCCCGCGCTCAACCGCAGAAATCTCACCGTCGTCACAAATGCACACGTCGCGCGAATCACGCTCGACAAGCAACGCGCCGTAGGCGTCGAATTTTTCTCCAGCGAAGGCGCAAAAGCAGCCCGCGCAGATCGAGAAGTGATTCTCTCGGGCGGCTCAATCAATTCCCCGCAGTTGCTTCTGCTCTCTGGAATCGGCCCGGCAGATGAAATTAGCCGCATCGGAATCCGGCCGATACACGACCTACACGGCGTCGGCAAAAATCTGCAGGACCACCTGATGGTCTCCGTCGGCTACCTCTGCACGGAACCCGTAAGCATGGCCACCGCCGAATCGCTCCCCAATCTCATTCGCTATTTCGTCCTGAAGCGCGGTCCACTCGTTTCCAATGTGGCCGAAGCCGGAATTTTTCTGCGCACGCGCGAAGAATCGCAACGACCCGACTTGCAACTGCTCTTCGGCCCAGCCTATTACGTGAACCACGGCCTCAGCCCTCGCAAAGACCACTGCTTCGGCTTCGGCCCCACGCTCATCACTCCCGAAAGCCGCGGCTCGATTTCTCTGAAATCCTCGAATCCTCTCGACCCACCCGCGATCCACGCCAATTACCTCTCAACGAGCGCCGACATGCGCGTGATTGTCGAAGGCGTAAAGTTTTCGCGGCGCCTGGCACAACAGCAGCCACTCACAAAATTCCGTGGCGAAGAATTGCACCCGGGTGCCGCCACCCAATCCGACGAAGAAATCGCCGACTTCATTCGCGCCGAGGCTCAAACGCTTTACCACCCGGTAGGAACCTGCAAGATGGGCCACGACGCAATGGCCGTCGTCGATTCTCAGCTCCGAGTCCATGGCATCGAACGATTGCGCGTCGTGGATGCGTCAGTGATGCCGCGAATCATCGCCGGCAACACAAACGCTCCCACCATAATGATCGCCGAAAAGGCCGCCGACATGATTCGAGCCACCGTTTAGTCGCTCGGCAAGTCGCCGCCGCTTCGCACTTTTGGCGCCGAACAATTCTGTTATCCTCTTCGCCGTGCGTCGCTCCTTCTTTTACGCATTCATAATTTGCGCAGGCTTGTCATCAGCGGTGCTGGCTCGCGGAATTTCCTCGCGCGCATCGCATCCTCGCGCCCAGCAGCAAGACCAGCAAAATCCGCCCCAGCAACCTCCGCAACAGCAGCCCGCTCCCAACCAAACCGCGCCTCCTCATCAGCCGCCCTCTCAGCAGGGCCCTCCACCTACTCCCGGCACGCCTCAGCAGGCTCCTCCCGAACAGACTCCTCCGCCTCCCGTGCACATCGGCCCGGTAGTAGTGATTGACCCCGGCCATGGCGGGACGGACACTGGCGCGCGCGGGACGACCCTGGTGGAAAAAGACGTGGTGTTACAAGTCGCGAAAATTCTGCGCGCAGAACTCGAACGACTAGGCTACCGCGCGGTGATGACCCGCAATGACGATTCGAATCCTTCGTACGAGGACCGCGCAGCCCTGGTGAATGCGTATCGCGACGCAATCTTCGTCAGCTTGCACGTTTCATCTACCGGCGTCACGGGTGACACGCGGGCATACTTCTACCAATTTCCAGTTCCCTTCCAGGCGGCAGATGCTTCGCTCTCATCGGAGCCGGTAAAGCAGAGCTTTCGAGGGGCGATCCCATGGGAGGAAGCGCAGCGTCCCTTCTCCGATCAAAGCAGGCGCCTGGCGAATCTTGTGCAGATCGAGCTCGCGCATCGGTTTCCGCAATCGCCGAATGCTCCAACGCCGGCAGCAGTGCGCAACTTGCGCTCGGTGGCGGCTCCCGCCGCAGCAGTCGAAATTTCGAGCGTCTCCGTCTCTGATCCAATTGCGCTAACGTCGTTATCGGGACTGCTCGCCGCTTCCGTCGCGAGAGGAATTGCAGCATTCCGCCCGGCCACTCCTCCAGTTACGAGTCAACCGTAAATGCCGCGCGATCTCAAAATTGCTCTGGGAATTCTCACCGTGGCTGTGCTCGTAGGCCTCATCAGCTTGCGCGGACTGCACCAGCGCATGCAGGGCCTCGCCGAATCGCAATCATCCGAAGAGAAAGCGCGCCGCGAGGTGCTCGCTCCTGAAATTAAGACGCCGACGGACGCGCCGCAGGGCGCCAGAATCTACTGGGGCGCGGGACAAGACCGCGTCACCAGCACCACCGTGGAACTTGCTCTGTCGGCCGACCCGGTAGAGCGCGGCAAGCAAGTCTTGCAGGCGCTGATTGCCAATACACCCTCGCCCGAACAGCGCACAATTCCAGCAGATGCCGAACTGCTCGCGTTCTATATACTCCCTGACGGAACTGCAATCGCAGACTTTTCCGATGCGCTTTCTTCGGAAACTCCTTCCGGAATCGAAAGCGAGCAATTAGTGGTGGATTCGATATCGCGAACATTGGAGAACAACGTCGCGACCGTGCGCCGCCTGAAAATTCTGATCCACGGACAAGAAGTTGAAACTCTGGCAGGACATTTAGACCTGACTGGATTTTTCGACCTGAATCCCCCAAACGCTGCGCCGCTGGCGCCTGCGCAATCGAACCCAACCCCGGCAACGAACCCTCCGAATGCTTCCGCACCGCCAAAATCCAAGCACCCCGGCAGCACCGCGAAACCTCGACCTAAGTAATTCACTGCTTCGTGGGTGCCCGTTCAACGCGCGCGCAGTAGCCTCCCGCTAATGCCGCCAACATAGCTCCGTAGGGGCGGGTCTAAGACCCGCCCGCATCACATAAGGCGCTGAGCCCGCCATCCTGCACTTCGTTCCAACTATTCGTTGTCCTTAACTTGAAGAATCGTCGTGCGCACATCAGCCTCGCCGCGCTGCCTCGATGGCGGCGATGTCGATGTTCTTCATCTTCATCATCGCCCCGAAGGCACGCTTTGCCTCAGCGCCACCAGCCGCAAGCGCATCCATTAGCACGCGCGGGGTGATCTGCCAGGATATGCCCCAGCGGTCCTTGCACCAACCGCACTGGCTTTCCGCTCCGCCATTGCCGACGATCGCGTTCCAGTAGCGATCTGTCTCTTCCTGATTGTCCGTCGCGATCTGAAACGAAAAGGCCTCGCTGTGCTCGAACGTCGGGCCGCCGTTGAGACCGAGACAGGGAATGCCCACCACAGTGAACTCCACCGTCAGCACATCGCCCTTCTTGCCCCCCGGATAGTCACCGGGAGCCTCGTGAACCGAGGTCACTTTGCTATCCGGAAAGGTGGCGGCGTAGAAGCGCGCCGCCTCGTGCGCGTCTTTGTCGTACCAGAGGCAGATCGTATTCTTCGGCTTCATCTTCGTATGCTCCTTGTGCTCCAGTTTCCCCCTAGAGCAGACCAAACAATCGGCATCACCTTTACCGATCGTGCCAGGATAGTCCCTTCCCTTAACGGATTATGGAATCGTGGAACGTCATCCGTCGAGAATCAGAGAAGAACGCCTGGAAACGAGTTTATCGAATTCCCAGAATCTGCCTATGTGGGATTATACTTTCGACCCATTGGTGGTTCCGCTCACCTTGGGAAGAGGGCAATCATGAAACACCGTCGCTTGGGCATTTTGTTTTTCGCATGCCTTTTGCTTCCGTGCGCCGTGTCTGGAGACCCGCCCCCAGACGATCTTCTTTTCGTTGCTAACCAAATGGAGCACAGCGCTCTGCTCGTAGATCCCATATCCAAACAGGCTCTGGTCACAGTGGGAGTCGACATTAACGGACACGAGGTCGCTGTCTCTCCGGACGGTCGCTTCGGCTACGTTCCCATCTACGGAAACACATGGGTTGGAAAGCCCGGTTCGAACGGAAGCACCATTCACGTCGTGGACCTGCGCCAGGGAAGAACCGTTGCCATCATCGATCTCGGCAAAGAAGTTCGCCCGCACTGCGCGCGTTTTGGGCCCGACGGGTTGCTGTATGTTTCTGCGGAACTCGCCAACGCCGTGTACATCGTGGACACAAAGACTCGCTCTCTCGTGGGCGAAATCCCTACTGGCGCCAGCCACACCCACATGTTTGTGTTCTCTCCGGACGGTCGGAGGATCTACACCGCCAATAACGAGCCAGGCAGCGTGAGTGTTCTCGATTTGCGAACGCGAACTCTGCTCGCCACCATTCCAATCTCACAAAAGGTGCAGCGCATCTCGATTTCTCCCGACGGCAAGCTCGTCTTTACGCAGGACCAGGTAACTCCCCGCATTGTGGTCATTGACACGGCGACCAATGCCGTCGTCCGATCGATTACCCTCCCCAGGATTCCGTTCTCTTCCGCGATCACAAAAGACGGCCGTTGGCTTCTCGCCAATTCCGAATCAGGAAAGCTCTTCGTTGTAGATGTCGCTACTGGAGCACTTTCAAAAACGTTCGACACCCCGGACGTTCCGGTTCTACCCACACCGGGAGAATTCGCACTGGCGCCAGACGGCATACGCGCCTATCTGAGCTGTCCCCAGGGCGGCACCATCGAGATCCTGAATCTTAAAGACTGGAAACTTGAAGACCCCATTCGGCTCACCAAAGGCGTCGACGGCATGGCTTGGGCGCCTGCGGCTATAACTTCAGCAACTTCCAACACGCAGTAAATCCCGAATCGTCGGCGAACCGGAAGTTGGCCAGAAATGGGTGCTGGGCAGTTTGGCTGGACCACCTTCCAATTAGATATTTAACACTGTCGCTAGGTTTTGTTACTTCGGGGGCCGCAAACTCCTGATTTACTCCGCAACCGGAAACAGAGCTACTTCATGAGGATTGTTGACACCCGCCGCAGCAGTCGTCAAACTGTCTGCCAGCAGTTCTCTCCGTGAAACACGCGGATCCTGAGAGGAGCCAGCATTGCGAGCAGATGGACGCGCAGCCGATGATTTGCGCCCGGTAAAAATCATTCCTGATTTCATTTCCAACGCAGAAGGCAGCGTGCTGATCGAAGAAGGCAACACGCGCGTGATCATCACCGCCACAATCGAAGACGGAGTCCCTTCGTTTCGAAAAGGTTCGGGCAAGGGTTGGGTCACGGGTGAATATGGAATGCTGCCGCGCTCCACGGAGGAGCGCACCCCGCGCGAATCCGCTCGAGGCCGCCAATCAGGACGCACACTCGAGATTCAACGCATGATCGGCAGGGCGCTTCGCGCCGTCACTGACTTGAAAGCGCTCGGCGAACGCACGGCATGGCTTGATTGCGACGTGATTCAGGCTGACGGCGGCACTCGCACCGCTTCCGTAACGGGAGCGTTCGTGGCTCTCGCTCTGGCGTTCGAGCGCATGGTTTCAGCTGGAATGATTCGTTCCGTGCCGCTGTTGGACTCGCTCGCGGCCGTCAGCGTTGGAATCGTGGATGACCAGCTCTTGCTCGATCTTGCTTACGAAGAAGATTCGCGCGCTCAGGTGGACATGAACGTCGTGATGACAGGCGGCGGCCGTTTTGTCGAAGTGCAAGCCAGCGCAGAGGGCCGTACCTATACGGATCGCGAGCTTCAGCAACTGCTGGCCCTCGCTGCGGGTGGAATTCGTCAGCTCCAAGAAGCGCAGCAGGAACTTCTGCACATGAATTTCAGCGCACGATCGCGATAAGGTCCCTTGAACTCGCCTCAACCGATTCAGGTATTTCTCGCATCGTCAAATCCGGGGAAATTGCGCGAGTACCGCGTTCTTACGGGCAACTCCTCAATCGAATTGGCACTCCTCCCAAATTTCAGTGAGATCCCGCCTTTCGAGGAAGCCGCGCCAACCTTCGCCGAGAACTCCGCGGGAAAAGCTCTGCACTACAGCCGGTTTGCAACGGGCACTGTGTTAGCTGATGATTCCGGCTTGGTGGTTCCGGCCCTGGGTGGCGCTCCCGGTATTTTTTCCGCGCGTTATGCCGGTCCTGGAGCGAGTGATTCCGATCGAGTGCAGAAGCTATTACGGGAAATGAGTGCACTGAGCGGCGACGATCGCAAAGCGCGTTTTGTTTGCGTCACCACTCTCGCGCAGAATGGGCGCGCTGTCGCTGTCCTATCGGACTCAGCGGAAGGTGTCATAGCTAAGGCGCCTCAGGGCTCCGGCGGCTTCGGCTACGATCCCGTATTTTTCTTTCCCCAACTGGGCCGCACCTATGCCGAAATCACGCGCGAAGAGAAAAATCAATACAGTCATCGTGGTAGGGCCTTTCGCAAGGCGATTGCATTCCTGGAGGGGCGCATCCCCTAGAGTCCTTTTTCTTCCCTACAGAATCAAATAGCTTGCTCCTAAACTCTGGGCTGCGGGAGAATAGCTGGTCTGCCCGCCGAGGTGACTTCGTGGCAACTTCCAAAGTCGCGCCGGATCTTCTCTCAAACTTGCTTTCGCGAATGGCGGATGCTCGCGCCCAAACCGATGCGCTTTTCGAGATCCTGCCTCCTAATTCTTTCTACGAGCGCCCGATTGCAGAACGCCATCGCCTGATTTTTTACCTCGGACATCTGGAAGCTTTTGATTGGAATCTACTGAGCGGCCCTCTCGAACTCGGCACGCACGATGCCGCGTTCGACAAGCTCTTCGCATTCGGAATCGATCCGATTGGCGGCGGCCTGCCCACGGACAAGCCAGGAGACTGGCCGAACATCGCGAAAACCGAGAAATATAAAACGAATATCCGCGCCCGTTTGGATGAGGCGTTGCGGAAATCCGATCGCAGTCGCGAATCGTTGCTGGTCGACGGCACCTTGTTGCACGTGGCAATCGAGCATCGCTTGATGCACGCTGAGACGCTCTCGTATTTGCTTCACAATTTGCCACTCGAGAGAAAAATTCCTCATCCCGCTCCGATGAGCGACCCGCGGCCCGCGCCAGCTCCCCGCTGGCTGACAATTCCTGCGGGCACCGCAACCCTTGGAAAATCGCGAAGCGACGGCAGCTTCGGGTGGGACAACGAATTCGAGACTCAGCAGATTTCAGTTCCCGAATTTTCGATTAGCGCGTTTCCGGTGACGAATGGCGATTATATGGAATTCGTCCAGGCATGTGGCTACGAAGATTCCCGTTACTGGCGCCCCGAAGACCGGGAATGGAAACGCCAGCAGCGCCTCGATCATCCCCAGTTCTGGGTGCCGCGCTCGAGCTCAACAGTCATAGACCCTGATACGCAATGGGAATATCGGTCGATGTTCGGAGTCATCCCGCTGCCGCCGTCGTGGCCGGTGTATGTGAGCTATGCAGAAGCTGCCGCATTCGCGCGCTGGGCTGGCAAGAAATTGCCCACCGAAGCGCAGTGGCATCGAGCCGCATACGGAACGCCGCAAGGTGTGGAGCGCGAGTATCCGTGGGGCGATGCGCCTCCCGATCACTCGCGAGGAAACTTTAACTTCAAAAGTTGGCACGCGGCGCCAGTCGACGCGCATCCCGCGGGCGCGAGCGCGTTCGGCGTCCAAGATCTGCTTGGCAATGGGTGGGAATGGACTTCCACACAATTTGGCCCATTTCCCGGCTTTACACCCTTTCCCTTCTATAAAGGTTATTCGGCCGATTTCTTTGACGGCAAGCATTTCGTGATGAAGGGAGGATCGCCCCGCACGGATGCATCGATGCTGCGGCGATCGTTCCGCAATTGGTTTCAGCCCCACTACCCCTACGTCTACGCCACCTTCCGGTGCATCGAGGAATAAATCATGTCCAGTTCCCCACGATTAGTTCCTACAACCGTCTCTACGCAGGTTCTATCGGAGTTTGCATCCGATGTAGTCATCGGTCTTAGCCAGCCGGGACAAAAAGAACTGCCTTCAAAATATTTGTACGATGAAGTGGGCTCGGGCCTGTTCGATGTGATCTGCGTGCTGCCGGAATACGGGCTGAGCCGGGCTGGAATGCGCACACTGAGCCGCCACGCGGGAGATATCGTTGACCGTTTGCCGGGTCCGGTGATCGTCGCGGAATTAGGAAGCGGCAGCGGCCAAAAAACGAGACTGCTTCTGGAAGCGCTCGCACGCAAGCAGCGCGTGAACTACTACCCGATTGATATTTCGGGCAGCGCTCTGAGCCGTTGCCAGCAGGAATTAGGACAGATCGACCGAGTCAGCATCGTCGGCTTCGAGCGCGCGTATTTGGATGGCTTGCAGGAAGTAGCCGCACGTCGCCGCGAAGGCGAAAAGATCTTCGTGCTGTTTCTCGGCAGCACGATTGGTAATTTCGATCGTCCGGCCGGAGATCAGTTTCTGCGCGAAGTGCGTGCAATCCTGCACGAAGGCGATGCTCTGCTCCTCTCGACAGACCTTGAAAAACCCGTGGACATGTTGAAGCTCGCCTACGATGATCCCGCTGGCGTTACGGCTGCCTTCAACAAGAATCTGCTAGCGCGCATCAATCGAGAACTGGCGGCCGATTTCGATCTCTCGCGCTTCGAGCACATTGTGCGCTACGACGAGTCGGAGCGGCGCATCGAAATGCATTTGCGTTCCACGGTATGGCAGCATGTGACGATTCGCGGAGCCGGATTCGGGTTCTATCTGCGCGAGGGAGAAACGATCTGGACCGAAAGCTCGCACAAGTACGATTTGAAAGAAGTAGTCGAGATGGGCGAGCGAACCGGATATCGCTGTGCGGGCCAATGGACCGATTCCGAATGGCGCTTCGCGCAGAATCTTTTCTTCGCCTCCTAAAACATCGCGATCCGTGCAGTCCGAGCCATAGCATCGCTATGCTATAGTTCTGCGCTCGATGGCAAATTCCAAAAACAGAGCTCTGAAAAAAGAACCGCGCGCTAAGAAAGCACCGGCGCCGAGTCGCGCGGCAAAGCCTTCGGCGCGGCCAGCGAAGCGCTCATCGCGCCACAGCGCATTCGGCCGCGGCCCAAATCCCGAACGTGTGAAAGCCATTCTGCATGGATTGGACGAAGCCTACCCGGCCGCCAGCTGCGCGTTGAAGCACGACAACCCTTTCCAACTCCTCATCTCCACGATTCTTTCGGCGCAATGCACCGACGAGCGCGTGAACATGGTCACTCCGGGACTCTTCAAGAAGTATCCAACTCCGGCCGCGCTCGCGTATGCGAATCCGAGGGATATCGAAGAAGAAATCCGCTCTACCGGTTTTTACCGCAACAAGACGAAATCGATCCTCGGCGCTAGCAAGAAGATCGTCGAAGAATTTGGCGGCGAAGTACCGCGCACGATGGAGCAAATCCTCACGCTTCCCGGCGTTGCGCGGAAGACAGCGAACGTGGTGCTGGGAACAGGGTTCGGAATCGCGTCGGGAGTCGTTGTCGATACGCACGTGCAGCGGCTTTCGCGCCGGCTCGATTTGACGAAGAATACCGACCCGAAGAAAATCGAGACCGATCTGATGAAAGTGATTCCGGAAGATCGCTGGATCCTCTTTTCTCACCAGTTGATTTGGCATGGAAGGCGGATTTGCAAGGCGCGCAAACCGCTCTGCATCGAGTGCAATCTGGAGAAGATCTGCTATTCGAAGGATAAGACGATTTAGCGTGTCGAAGAGAGCTGAACGGCTCGAAATTCGCCTCGGGCTTGAATCAAAATTGGTTCATTCACAAGATTCCTTAGCCCCTTTTTACCGCCGATTAGAAATTCGGAAAGCTAAGAAACCAAGCCACTTGCTCGAACATTTAATCGCGGTACCGTGGATTAAATTGAGTGAAATCCGGACACCATACTCGATGCTGGTGTTGAGTATGGTATTATGGCCTAACTATGGAGGCAGCGCGCAAAATTACCGTGGAAGTTCCTGAGGATTTGCTCGAAAAGGCGCAACAGGCCAGCGGGGCTGGGATTACCCAAACGGTTCGCACCGGGCTGCAGCTGGTTGCGGCTTCCCACGCTTATGCCCGGCTACGTGAGCTTCGGGGGAAAGTTCGTTTTTCGCAGACGACAGACGAGCTGAAAGCTGACCGTTGATTGCCGCTGATACGCGTACCTGGGTTGCGTTCCTCGAAGGTGGCGCCGGCGACGACACGGAACAACTCGACCGAGCGCTTGAAGAACGCCAGGTCGTGATGGTGCCAGCGGTTCTCACCGAGTTATTGAGCGATCCTGAGCTCCCGCCGGAAGTTTCCGAGATGCTCCTGCAAATACCTCAGATGGAGATTCGGCCGGGATTTTGGCAGCGCGCCGGGATGTTGTGGGCGCAGGTGCTGGTGAGGCGGCGCCGGGCGCGGCTCGGCGACGCATTGATCGCACAAACTTGTGTCGACGCACGGGTGGTGTTGTTGACGCGCGATCGAGACTTTCGCGCGTTCGTGGAAGCCGCGAAGCTGGATCTTGTTCTGGCAAAACCTTAGTTTTGAAGTTCGGGAGAGAGCGTAAGGCCCACGACAAGAAAGCCGTCGTCGTGGCTACCAAGGGACATCACGAGCAGCGGATTTTAGCTGGCGCTTGCGAGATTGCTGTTGCGAGGCTGAAGGCTTTTTATCATGGCTACCAAATCGAGAGCCAAGCGAGCCTTATCGATGCATCCGTCCGCGCCGGATTCAAGGGCACTTTGCACGAATTGCGTGGCGTCGTGGTGGCTCATCATCAAGATTCTTACGTGAGGGATTTCCTGCCGGATTCGGCGGGCGGCTTCAAGCCCGCTTCCATCGGGCAAGCTGATATCCAGAAGAACCAGATCGGGATTCAGTTCGCTGGCCTTCTGGATAGCCTGCGCGGCGTCGGTGGCTTCGCCACAAATCTCCCAACCAGCCTCCTTCGAAAGGAGATCTCCCACTCCTCGGCGAACCATATGATGATCATCTGCAATGAGGATTCGCATTTATTAGCGGAAAGTCCCGAAGATTAATCGGGTTTTGCGAGCGTTGTTCATGCGATCTGTGTCTTCTGCTCTTCGGTTACCGCTTCTTTCTTCGACACCGGAATCGTTACCCGGAACAAAGTCCCTTTTCCGCTCGATTCGATCGTCATTTCGCCGTTGAATTGGCGCGCTCGTTCGCGCATGCCCCGGATTCCAAAGCCGGCTCCCCGCGATTGAATGTCCGCGAGCTTTTCGCGCGAGATTCCTTTGCCTTCATCCCGCACTTCGAGAACGGCCTGTTCCGGCGTCCGCGATATCTCGATCGTGGCCCGTTTGCTACCTGAATGACGATGGATATTCGTGAGGCTTTCCTGCACCAGCCGGAAGATGGCAAGTTCCATTTCGTGGGGAAGCCTTCCAAACCCTTCGGAAATCTTAAAGGCAATTTCGAGGCCGCTGCGTTCTGTCAATCCGCGAACATACCAAGATATGGCAGACCGCAGCCCTTCTTCATCCAACAGAGGCGGATGCAGCAGATAAGAGTTTGTCCGGATTTCGCTGGTCAACTGATGAACCAATTCGCGCGCTTCTTCCGCGGATTCTGCAAGTTCAGGAGCTTCTTCCTGTGCTTTGCGGATTAGCGTCGACATATTCATAGCGAGGACGGTAAGCAATTGGCCGGCGCTATCGTGCAATTCGCGCGCGATATGCCGGCGCTCTTCGTCCTGAATGCGCAACATCTGCCATGAAAGCTCGCGAAGTTGCTCGGATTGCCGCATCACGTCGGCATTGCGCAACTCCAATTCCCTGGTGCGTGCGCGTACTTCGGAATCTAATCTCTCGGAAAGAGTCCGGAAGCGATTTTCGCTTTCTCGCAACGCTTCCTCGGCGCGCTTGCGATCCGTAATATCTCTGGCTACCTTGGACGCACCGGTGACGTTGCCGTTCAGATCCTTTACCGGCGAGATTGTGAGCGAAATATCAAGAAGGGTGCGGTCTTTTCGAATCCGGACGGTCTCGAAATGGTCCACCCGCTCGCCGCGTCTGAGACGGGCGAGGATTTCCGTCTCTTCATTCCGACGGTCGGCTGGGATGATGAGCGTGATGTGCTGGCCAATCGCCTCGTCTGCCGAATAACCAAATAGCCGCTCAGCTCCTCTGTTCCAACTGGTGATGACGCCATTCAGATTCTTGCTGATGATTGCGTCATCCGAGGAATCCACGATGGCAGCGAGGAGGCCTGTACTGCGCTCGGCCCGCTTGCGAACTGTAACATCTCGCGAGATAGCCAGCTGAACCACTTGCCCGTCCGGCTGACTGAGCGGCACGGCACGCGTGTCCATCTGCCGACGACCGCCCAATAAACTTGAGATTTCAAACTCGAGCGAACCTTTCTCGCCGCGGCAGACTTTTTCGTTGAACGCGCGAAACCGCTCTTGATCCTCCGGCACGATCAGGTCGTACACATTCTGTCCCACCACCGCTTCGAGGGAGGACGCTCCTACCATGGCCAGCCCGGCCGCGTTCATGTGGAGTATTTGTCCGTCAGAACTTACCAGTTTTACGCATTCTGGTGATGTCTCGACAATGGCGCGGAAACGCTCTTCGCTCTGTCGCAAAGCCTCTGCGGCGCGCTGACGATCGAGAGCGAAGACTAATTGGCGAGAGATCGTGAGGCCGAGTTCAAGATCACTTTCTGAAAACGCGTGGGGGGCATTGAAATAGGCCATGAATTTGCCGATGAGCTTTCCATTCGAAACGAGCGGGACAAATGCCAGGGCAGCGATGCCCTCGGCTGTAACCGTAGCCTTCAGAGGCGGTTCGAGTTCGGAGGTCTCGACGTCGTCGACAGCAATCGGCTGAGGGTTACGCTCACTCCGGTGCCACGGCGAATGTCCCTCGGTAGCTGCGCGGTAACCGGCGGACAAGCCGCACCAACTGACAAACCGAATCTTCTCATGTTCGTCGAACAACAAGATCGAGGCACGGTCACATTCCAACGCGCCCAAGATTGCTTCAATCGCGGCGCTGAAGGTCTCATCGGCCGACGTGGCTCGGTGGAGATGATCGGCAAGATGAAAGAGCGCCTTCTCATGGCGCGCCGCATCGGCGAGCGCAAATTCCGCCTTCTTTCGTTCCGTGACGTCTTCAATTACACAGACAAAATAGTTAGGCCGGCCATCGGACTCGCGGACAGCGCTGATGGTCTGGTTGACCCAGACTGCGGATCCGTCTTTGCGGATGAGGCGTTTCTCGGTGGAGTACTGATCGAGTTCGCCAGCAGCAGCTTTCTCGGCCTGGGCGAGCTCGACTCTAAGGTCTGAGGGATGGGTAATTTCCCGCATGGTGAGCTTCCGCAAGGTTTCTTGCGTATAGCCCACGATTTCGCAGAGCTTTGGATTCACGCGAAGGAAGTGTCCTGCGTTCGAGGTGTGAGCAATGCCTACCGCCGCTTGTTCGAAAGTCAACCGGTAACGCTCTTCACTTTCGCGTAGCAGCCTCTCAAAGGTTTGGCTGCGCTGGAGGATTTCCTGCATGTCGACGTTGGGCGCAGGAGTGTCAGACACGAAATCGCCGAAAAACAGCTGTCCCTTTCGCACTTTGTCGATACCGTGAAGCAAATCCTGGGAAATGGCAGTTTTTACGACATACCCGCGCGCGCCAGCATTGAAAGCCTGCCGCATCATCTCGGTGGAATTGTGCTGGCTGAGAATCAGGATATCGATAGTGGGAAGAGTGCGCCGGATTTCACGCGTGGCTTCAAGGCCGTTGAGCGTCGGCATGCTGATGTCCATGACGATAAGGTCGGGACTTAGACGCCGGGCTTGTTCGATGGCATCCCGGCCATCGATCGATTCGCCGCAGACTTCGATGTCAGGCCGCGTTTGCAAGAGCGAGCGAACGCCTCTACGCACCAGTTCGTGATCGTCGGCGACGAGAATTCGCACCTAGAAGAGCCTCCAAAGCCTTGCGCGGTGTTCTTGAGTGAGTCGAGCAATGCGCATGCAGTGGGACATGGTCACCTTAAATGGGGCAATGTGACATACATTGAAGGCTGTAGAAACATGAGCGGCAACACAATATTGTCTATCGTCTGTGGCGCCGCCCCTGCCTTAAAAAATGCCCGCTAGAACGAACGCAACGTGGCGCGACTCCAAGTTGGCACGAATGAGTCGACGGAGCCGATGGAAGGCGGAAGTAACGGCGCGAGCGATTTAAGAATCACTTTGCCGGGAGCCCCAGTCGAGTGGAACCAGATCTTTAGTTTGGAAACCAACTAGATGCCGTCCCTGAGATTCGATGATGCCAGCAAATTATCCATTTCGCGTCCCGGATGACGGGTGCGACGCCTCGACTAAGGCTCGGATGTCACGGTTCTCAAAAACCGGGCCCCGGCGCTGGCCTGTGTCGCTTACGACGACATCGACCATGGCCCGGGCCAGGTCGTCAGCCCGAATCACCTGGTTAGGGAATAGCACTCGAAATGCCGGGTAAATTCCGCGCATCAAGCGGTAAGTGAAGTTCGGTTCCTTCCGCGGCTCCACGGGGTAGATGTAAGCGGGGCGGAAGATATAAACGTGAGGGAATCCCGCCGCGAGTAACGCATTCTCCGCCTCTCCTTTGTAACGTGCGAAAGGCATCCGACTTCGCCCCGTCGGATCCGCGCCACTACCGCTCAGGAATGAGAAGGCCGCGGCGGGACTGCTGCCGCGGAGAACTCGCGCGAACTCGACTGTATAGTCCACGGTTATCGTGCGGAGTTCCGCGTCCGACACCGCTCCGGTGTAGACGCCGAGGCAAAAGATGGCCGCGTCCTGACCCGAGAGTGTCTCCGCAAGTGCAGAACAGTCTGCGAAATCTCGATGCAGAACCTCTGTGAGCTTGGGATGGGAGATGCCTACCTTGCTGCGGCTGATCGACGTCACGCTCCGGACAGCGAAGTTCTCGAGGGCGTAGCGAAGGGCATATTTTCCGACCATTCCTGTGGGACCAACGATTACAAGGCGCTTTTGGCCTGCCGTCGGTACGTTCATGCGCGGACTCGGTGCGCTGCAAAAGCGCTCATCGTTGAGTGAGTCGAGGATTCCTCAATGCAGAATATGATCATGGCCTCAAAGGGGGCGATGTGACACTAACAGGAAAAACTGTAGAAACGGAAGAGACTGTACAAGTTTTGAGGATCGAGGCTGAGTGGCGCGGGCCATGTTGGACGAATGATTGCTACAACGCAGCGCGGACTCTGCCTCTGAGTTGCAAAGTGTATAATCAAGGGGCTCATCACGTCGGGGCGTAGCGCAGCCTGGTAGCGCGCCTGCCTTGGGCGCAGGAGGCCCCCGGTTCAAATCCGGGCGCCCCGACCGAAACATCTCGCGTATTTTCTTTGACTTATTGAAAGCTCGCTTCACTCAAAACTCATCTGTGAAATTCGACCAGACAGGCGGTCTGAAATTCGCAAGCCGTTTAATTCCAAAGAGTTCGCCGCATAACAATTATTCAAAAACAGGCCGAGGCAGGAGTGCCATTCAGAAAACATTGACCGGAGGCAAGTTAAACGCGCGCCATTCGGCAAGTATGGGGAAAATTCGGGGGACCCTGTGCATTTCTGGTCTCATCAATCTTCGGAAATGCAAATCGGTGATCGCGCGCTAGGCCAACTCGCCCTCCACCGCGCCTTTCATACGTCAACTATCCAAGTACGATGGTGTTACGACTTTCTGGCTTCGTTGTACGCGTCGGCGCCGATGTCGATTGCTTCATCCAGTTTCTGCCGCGCAGTGTTGACGATCCTTTGTGCTTGGCGCCTTAGGTCATGCATTCCGTCATTCACGGCTTCGATAACATCGTCATGCAATTGGTCAATTCTCTTCGATCCGAGAAGGATTACAGCAGTCGCTCCCACTCCTATTCCCACAAGGAAAATAAGCAGTGATCCTGTTGAATCGTTTCTGGACATTGAAGACTCCCATTCTTCTTTTTTGTTTCTTCACGACCCACATTTCGATTCAGAGTTCGTATTCTACATCACAGTGGCTTCAGTCAAGCGGTTAGATGCCGTGGATTGGATTGATGCGCGCGCTACCAAACAAAGTGTTTTCCACTTTTCCTAAGTCAGTCAATGAGGGCGTAAGTCGGGCGCGGGCGGGAGAAATCTTGAGAGGGCTTTATAGACCCGATCTTGAAAACTCAAATGTCGATCTACCGCTTCAGTTGCAAGATTACCAAAGGAATTAAACTCAGACCTGAATGGAAAGGTGAATTCAACGAAGTTCATTATCGTTAGCGGTCTAACTCGCACTGTGATTGTCACATCAGTTTCGCCGACGATTGATACCTTCCACTCCCGGCCTCTGCGGGTAACAGGTGTTTCAGCGTCATTCAGGCGATTCTTAAGCCGACTTCTTGAGCTTTGCAACGCTCTTAAGCGGGTTCGCATTCGTCTGCAGCAGAGACGGCGACGAAGCCTCCATCGTCCCACTTCACCATAAGTTGATCCCGGCCCTGCATGCTGGGCACTCCTAACACCACATTCATGACGGTCCCTATTTTTCCGGTCTTTGTGTTTCTCACGCGGTCCCCGATTACTGGACTCCTGCCGTCCGCGTATGACATGTGGCAGTCCTCCTCCACTATATTGCGGGAATCATAGCTCTGATCAGTTAAAAGGGCGAGTTCACCGAGGTGCTCGGGCGCATGTGGCGGAGTTTCAATTTCTGCGGGTCTTGGAAAGGCTCGAAAATGAGCCTCCTTGAACAGATATTGAATTCTGCGATCGGTTGCGCAGATGGCCGAGCATGCGGTCGCTACCCGAATGGTTCCAGTCCCAACGGCTGCGTTTCCTCAGTTGTGTGGACTCATGTCACAAAAAGGTCACGCGCAGGAGGGTAGGTTATCCTTGGTGGATTCCAAGGAACTCAATATACGGTGGTCTTCTGGCCAACTAAGAGATATTTAGCATGGTTTTTTCGGCGGAGAGAGCATCGCACAATTAGCGGCTCGCGGAAACTTTGGGTTAACGGCCTTGATGAGATTTTGAATACCGGGTTCCTTCGAATTGCGGCGATGACGAATTTGGGTTCGAGGCTCGAAGCGGTGCCGTTAAGAAACCGCGTGAAGAAGAGCTCTGGTGCTAGTCAGCGAATCGCAGGTTTTCGCAAATCAGAGTCGTGCGGCGATGTTCCGAAGCAGTCCTAAATAGTCAGCTTCTGGTCCCACTTAGTCCACAATCGTCAAGACTCGGTCCCTGAGCGGCAAAGCCATCGGGAAATAATCGAACGGGCCAGCTAAGCCCGATACAAATAATCGCTCGTTTCGTATGTGGCTTGTGACCGCAGTGAGGACATTCAAATTCGCTCCCACCGATTGGGAGTGCGGGTTTAGTAGGAAAGTACAGCGAGATTTGCTGGCGTTCAACGATTGCGGACTGTGCGAAGAGGCCTTTGCAATTTACGCACTCCAAATTCCAACTGGGCATTCTGAACACCCACAACTGCGGTATACGTTATGTAGGGCAACAAACGATACTTGTATCACCCTAGTGCGCGGCAAAGGAATTCACTTCGAAAAAGGGATTGCCTCGAGTTGTTCGTCGCCCACTAGAAGAGAAAGGCCAGTAGCCTTCGGTGCGGCACACTCAATGCTAGAAAATCCATCTATCAGGGTCTTGGAGAATCTCACTGCACCGGGTGAGAAGAAATAATCGGCTGGAAAGCGAGGCTCGGCATTCGTCAACATCGCAGCATCTCTAGGGGCGCGGCTCGCCATGAACAGAAAGCGAAATGTGCTTTGCAATGCCATATGCTTGCCAGCGGTGATGTCTTTCGATGAGAGAGTCACCTTGTACCAAGTGTCCATGATGGATTTCACCGTTCTGAACGCCTTACTGTTCAGAGTCCTGACCGAATCAAGCTTACCACTTTGGCAGGCGGCAAGCCCTAGGGCACTCAGGTTGAAATCATTCAGTAAACCCTCAATGACGTCGACTCTCAGGGAGTTCGGGGAAGCGTGTAGTCGAACTCGTAAGAATGCTTGCCGTCAGTGATCTCGATGGTCATCTTACCCGCAAGACCCGCTAGCTGACCGGTCCCAGAATCCGGCACCACCGTGACACTCATTTGAGGTGCGCCGCGTGTCATTGTGCCACTGTGCTGGAGTAAGAAGGTGCCGCTGCGTCCACGAAGTGTTCCGCTGACGCGCTCGATCGCAACGTAGCCAGCCGAGCCCTTGACATCCGTACCAGCGCTTAGCATCTCCCCCTTGCTGGTCGCCTCTAGCTCACCGTGAAACTGCTTGTCGATCGACATTCTGCCAAGGTTTGCGCGTTCAGCTTCTTTGTTGTCCGGCTTCTGAGGATTCAACTGCACTTCAAATGTTCCACCTGCATGAGTTGTCATGATTGCTTCCTTGGAACGTAGAGCCTGTCAGTCCGTCTGCGCAGATGCCACGACACCACAGCAAAGCCACAGGAAAATACCCATAATGACAGTAGCTGCCCCGCAAGTCGGCCTTATTGGTCTAGACTGTGCTCTCTTCGATTGGACTTCTGTCTCTGCGTGGCCGGTGAGAATCTTCCAGAGCGCCCTCGCTGGGGTGTCGGCTTCGAAGGTTTGCAGCTAACGAGTTCATTCATGTGCCCTTTTGTCCTGTGGAACAATAGTAGACAGAGAGCGCATGTCTTTGATTGGAAAAACGCGACAAAAACCTGTGGGCAAGATTGAAGAAGTCTTCGATCCCCAGGTTGGCAAGGCCCGAGGGGTCCTGAGGAGGCCTCCGTCTGCTGGAAAGTTCAGGCATTTTCGGTGGAGTCCGTCGCCTGATTTAGGGCACTGGATCGCCCACTACTGGATGGTCAGCTGGGATCTTCGAGGCCGCGCTCCGCACCTGCAGGAGACCGTGCCGCATCCCAATTTTCATGTCGTGTTCGAGAAGGACAATTCGACGGTCAGCGGCGTGTATACCGATAAATTTGTGCGCAGGCTGGAAGGCCAGTCGCACGTCTTCGGGATCAAATTCACCCCCCGGCGGCTTCCGTCCGTTTTTGAGCGCTCCCGCGTGGGCACTCGCCAATCGCACCATCCCCGCGCAGCGCATTTGGGGGAAGGATGTTGGTGCACAGTCAGCCATTCTGGCATCGTCTTGCAAAGAGGCCAAGAAGGTGGAAGCTTCCAATGCCTTCTTCCGTGTGCGTGCGCCGGAGCCTGATAAGGCGATTGCGCTAGCAGTCCAGCTTGTCGGACGTATTTTTGAGGACCCTGACATCAAAACGGTGGATGATCTAGTGATTCGGGCGGGCATCGGCAAGCGTACAATTCCGGTGTCGGCCCAAAATGGGTGATTCGCCGGTATCGTTGGCACGAAGTGATCGAAAGGTTCAATTCAGGCGACAAACTAGATTGGCCGCAGTTGGCGTTAGAGTTGGGCTACTTTGATCAGGCCCACCTCATCAATGACTTCAGATCCATCGTTGGCTGTTCGCCTACTCAGTACCTGAAGCTGATTCCAGAAACTTCTTGAGATGGCAAATTGCGAGAAGCTACAAGTTCAGGGCTAAAACGGACCGGTGATGTTCAAAACAGTAGGATGGTTTCCGAATTCCAATCAGCCCGTTGAGTGATTGATCGTGAAGTGTAGACTCGCTGGCAGGTATCCTGAGACCGCTGCGGCAGCGACCCACGTGGCCGCTCCACCGCAAGGATCCGAAATTGACAAGAGCCAGGTTCCCAAAGGCGCTTGGTACCCTCCTGCTGTTATTCGCGGCCGCTTACGGCCCGGCCTTTTTGACTGTTGCGCTGCTTAAACTACGACCTTTCGAAGCGGTGCCTGTAATCATCGTGATCAGCTTGGCGGTGGCGATCCTCTTGATCGGTGTGGTCTCACGGAGAGCCGGGGGTTTCGCGCAATTCGGGTTTCGATTCTGTCACTATCGCTACATGGTGGCCGCGATTGCGATCGGCGTGCCCATTGGCTGGGCGCTCACAATCCTTGTCAATTACCTGAGATCAGGTCCACCTCCGCCCGAAGTGTCATTTCGTCCGTGGATGACGTTCCTTTACTTCGTCATCGGCGCCTCAATTCAGGAGGAAATAATCTTTCGCGGCCTCCTGCAGACCATGCTGGCTCGGCAGTTTCCGGCAACGCTTTCGTTTATCGGTACTTCGCTTTCATATGCCGCGATAATCGTTGCCCTTGTGTTCGGGCTGATCCACCTGGAGGTAAATCCGACAACAGCAGCGGCGGCCTTCGTGCTCGGGCTCTTTTCCGGGGAACTCAGATACAGAAGCGGTAGTCTCTTGCCGGCGATACTCGTCCATGCACTCTTCAATGCCTTCGCCGCCATTTTATGAGTGGTACGGGCCATGTGGAAAGACGCCGATCTCGACATCCCCATCCTGAAGGAAGCCAAAGCGGAATACGCGAAATTGCAGTAACGACTAGCTCTTTATCAGCAGCATCCATCCCTGAAACCGCTGGACTGGGAAAGTCCTTTGCCACGCTTGGAGCCGCTGGTGCTTCGAGTCTTGACTTGGCTACAATTCCATCCCAAATGCCGGACATTTCCAACGCAACCGCGCTTCTCTCGGCTCAAGCCGTGGCTTCTCTCTCTCGCTCGGACCTGCGGTGGGAACTCGCCAACACTGCGGCCGCCGTGATTCTTCTGTCTATCGCTCTCGCCGCAATCGCCTTTTTTTGCTTTCACCGCAAAACGCGTGACCTCACGCTGCTTTACTTCGGCCTGTTCTGCATTCTCTTTGCCGTCAGGCTGTTGGCTTCTCTCCCTTCCTTTCGCTCTCTCTTCGACGAGTCGCCAACGTTTTGGAGCTACCTCGGTTGGGTCATCTCCTCAGTGATCATTCTCCCCGGCGGCCTCTTCCTCTACCAAGTCGTCGGCGAACCCCTCAGAGAGTTCCTTCGCTGGCTTCTCACAGCACGATCGCTTTTCGCGGTTTTCGAGATCCTCGCCGCCGCGGTTGGAGTCACTCCGGCCAACCTCGGCCTCGCAAACCACATCGTGGCGCTCGCCACGCTCGGGGCCACCGTGCTGTTCCTGATCGTCAGCAGACGACGCCTGGGTCCGCGCAAACGCTTAACCCGCGAAATTCGCGTTCTCGTCGCGGGTTTTCTCGTATGGTTTTTGCTCGCCCTCCATGCAAATCTCTTGGGCCTTAGGATCTTGCCTGGGTACAACGTGGAGTTTATTGGTCTCCTGGTGTTTGTCGCGTGTCTCGGATACGTGTCCGCGAACCGTACCTTTGCGAACGAAGAACGACTCCTCGCCATCAACAACGAATTGGAAATTGCCCGCCGGATTCAGTCCTCGACGCTTCCGCAAAGCGTCCCGACGCTCACGGGACTCGAAATTGCTGCGCGCTACGTCCCCATGAGCGCGGTTGCCGGCGATTTCTACGATTTTCTTTGCATCGACGAAGAGCGTGTCGGCATTCTGGTCGCCGATGTCACTGGACACGGCATACCCGCGGCGCTAATCGCCTCGATGCTGAAGATCGCTTTCGCGGGCCAAGAGGAACACGCCCACGATCCCGCCCTCGTTCTCACCGGCTTGAACCGATCCCTCTGCGGCAAGTTCGACGCGCACTTCGTCACCGCCGCTTATCTGTTTGTGGATCTGGAGAAGAGCCTGCTACATTACTCCGCTGCAGCTCACCCACCGCTCCTGCTGGCCTCGAGCACCGCAGGTAAAGTCCAGGAAATTGAAGAAAACGGCCTGATGTTGGGTATGTTTCACGAATCGGTCTACCCTTCTGTGGAAATCCGCGTAGGTCCCGGAGATCGCTGTCTGCTCTACACGGACGGCATCCTTGAAGCCAAGAACGCTGCTCACGAACAATTCGGCAAGTCCCGCTGCAAAGAATTTCTGGAAACGCGGCGCGACATTCCTGCCGCGCGTTTCGCCAACACCTCCTCGAAAGCGTCGCCGGTTTTTCGGGCTACAACTCGGCCCGCGCGCAGGAGGACGACATCACTCTCCTTGTCCTCGACTTTCAAAAGCAGACTGTGTGAGCTTTTAGCCCGACCGGAAGTAGTCCTTGGTCGATCCGGGCGGAAATTCGGTCAATCTGCGGTAACGCGTTTATCAGGAACTATTCGGTTGAAGGTATCGCAAAGAGTGATTTGTGCTGACACCTTTGATTTCTTATTTCCTTCCGAGTCTGCCGACGACTTCCACGACCCGCACGACAACATCCAGAAGCCTTCCCATGAGCAACACGTAAAAAAGGGAGCATGTGAGACAACAAACGAGTAAGAGTGCGACGATTCTCCATCGTCTAAACATGGATTCCTAGCGGCCCATCGCGTAGTTTTTCTCGAATTGAGGTAGGTAGTGATAATCCCTCTTACCGACATCTATCCGGACTCTTCTTCTCCCACAATTCAAAAATTGGGGGAGTACACCGGAGATGAAGAGCCATGCATCCCACGCCATTTAGACAGTCTCTCGC
>Ga0209525_1000092_pt1 | contig 29834 bp, 22 predicted proteins | sample JacPin_JW_Ref_O1_FD_187958 | JGI IMG/M metagenome (GOLD analysis project Ga0209525, IMG submission 187958) | Forest soil microbial communities from Algoma, Ontario, Canada - Jack Pine, Ontario site 1_JW_Ref_O1 (SPAdes) (version 2) | ecosystem: Environmental > Terrestrial > Soil > Boreal... | reverse complement strand
CCACACCCTGTATTGCTACAGAATGCTGCGCGTTCGACTTGCATGTGTTAAGCACGCCGCCAGCGTTCGCTCTGAGCCAGGATCAAACTCTCGTTTGAAGCCTGATGTTTCGACCGTGGTGATTTGCACCGCCACGATCGGAACGAACTGTTAAATCGCTCGGTTATCTCAATATTCCCTTGTCCCGGTACACCCGAAACAAGAGAGAAACCAAACGGGTTCTGGCATGTATCATCCGATTGTCAAAGAGCAGGTCATCCCAGGTCAACTGGAAGGACTACAGACGAACCGCCATAATACCGAAGCACCTTCGTAGTGTCAAGCATTAATCCCTGTTGAAAATTCCGCAAGTTGTGGATTTCTGGTTACCCTCAGTAGCACACGCAATCCTGTTTATCCTGAGGAGCGAAGGGACTATGCCAACGCGACAAAACGCCACGCAATATTGAACTTGCCTCGAAAGCGTCCGTCCGTTCTTTTCGCCGGTGCCGTAGCCTCGTATCGCTGGCCTCCGACCGGCGCAGTTGCACTTCAGCGGCGTAGGCTTCAGCCTGCGCCACCGTGAGACCACAAATTAAGCCGTGATGCTTGGCTCCGCCGAAACCGCGTTCTGTTGCCGTCGCGAAATTACTCTCTTTGCGCAATCGTTCACCGCACCTTCCCCACGATCTCGCCAACCTGTGTCAGACTGAAGCATAAACAGCTATGGCTGACCACTCAGTTGCCGTCCTGGATAAATCCGCCGAGGACCTCCGCATGCGGAAGAAGCTGTACCGAGTCCTCTACGACGACCAGTGCGAAATTTGCCAGGCCTGTGTCGCGTGGCTGAAAGTCCTGGATCGCGATCGAAAAACGATCTGCCTGCCCATCCGTGAAGACGTCTTGGCATCGGTGGATTCGCGGCTCAAACTGCAAGACTGCTTGCGACAGATGCACGTCGTCACGCCCGAAGGAGAAATTCGCGTCGGCTGGGATGCTGTCTCGTCTCTAGCTCGGCAGTGTCCGCTAACATGGCCCATCGGAGTGCTGGGGCAACGTTTTCCATTCCGGAATTTGGGACGGCTCCTCTACGGATACGTCGCCACAAATAGATATTCGATAAGCAAATGCCGGGGCGGATCGTGTCGGATTGCGAAACCGGAAGCGGTTCGGCGCCAAGCACGCGCAGGAGCGTTCTGGTCGTGCTACACCTTGGGGTTTTTTATAAGGTTACCGCTGGTGATGTGGTCTGGCCTTAAAGCAGCAGCACACAGAGCCAGCGTCTTCGTCAGAACCTACCAAAAGCGACTCGATTTGCTCGATGGCAAGCTCAGCATTTTGTTCTTAAATGGCTTCTTGCCGAATACGGTTCCCCTTCTCTTCGGCGAACTTTTCACGACGGTGTTGTATGACGGAATCGTAGTCGATCCCGGCTCGCCGAAGATGCGAGGATCACTCAAACGCCATCTCGCGCGAGGCAAAGACAAAATCATTGGGATCGTAGCCACCCACGCACACGAGGAACACGTTGGCAATCTCAATTGGCTGTCCACGAAGACCGACGCGCCAATCTATGTTTCGGACATGACCGCCCAGTTCCTCACTCCTTTCAAAAAACTTCCCTGGATTCGCGCGGCAATTATCGGACAACCTCCAAATCTGACGCAGCCATATCACCTCCTGGAAGGCACCGTAGAGACCGCATCGGGCAGACTTCTCGTCCTAGCGGCTCCCGGCCACTGTGACGATCACATTGTTCTGTACGATCCCAAAGAGAAATTGCTGCTGGCGGGTGATGCTTTTATGGGCAGCTATTTTGCGACACCGAACCCGGATGTAGATAGCCGTAAATGGCTTGTCAGTCTTGAACGGCTGATGGAACTCGACATCGAAATCCTGGTCGAGGGGCATGGGCACGTTCATACGTTGCGACGAGACATCCCTGACTTTCCGGGCGTGGTCGTTCGTGAAGATCCCAAGGCCGCCCTCGCGGAAAAACTGGACTATTTGCGATGGCTGCGCGTGCAAATCGAATCGGGTTTTGAGGACCAACTCTCCGTGCGCGTGATCGAGGCGAGTTGCTTTCCATGGGGAAGGCGCACTTCCTGGGAGAGCTGCGCTACGGATGAATGTATCCGGATTTTAAGTCTCGGCCATTTCTCGCGCACCGAGCTGGTGCGGAGCTTCGTGCGCCCAAACTCGGATTCGTTGCCGACCGTCTATGAAGTTCGGCTTTCGGGAGAAAAGTGACAGCGTTGACCGAGAGGACGGCGGACGAAATTCAGCCGGCGAGGCGCCCGAGAGAACAGCACTCCGGGTGGGTCGGGTGGCTTCCTCTCATACTCTTGCCTGCGACGGCCATTGCACTTCGCAATCTCTGGCCAGCCTGGGTGTTCATGTGGATTCTTTCGTTCGCGATCTTCATCAGTTTGAAATGGTTGACGCGGTGGAGAGCGAACGAACAAGGGACGCATGTAGGATGGCGCACTGCGGCATATCTTTTCGCTTGGCCGGGGATGGACGCAGATGAATTTCTAAATCCGGGCGCGCACGCGGCCCGGCCTTCGGCGACAGCATGGTTCTGGGCCACGCTTGAGACGGCATTAGGTGCGACTACGCTTTGGGTTGTCGCACGCTCTTTCCCTGCAAGCCAGCGCCTTCTTCGTGGATGGGCCGGCATGGCTGGCCTGATTCTGCTCCTGCATTTCGGAACCTTTCAAATCGTCGCGCTGATGTGGCAGGCTGCCGGCGTGAACGCGAAACCAATTATGTCCGCCCCGCTCCGCGCCACGTCGCTCGCGGAGTTTTGGGGAAAGCGTTGGAACCTCGGCTTTCGTCAGTTGGGCTACGAATTGATCTTCCGTCCGTTACACCGATCTCTGGGCGTGGAATTGGCCGGGCTTCTCGTGTTCTTGGTATCTGGTTTGATTCATGACCTCGTGATTTCCGTGCCGGCTCGCGGAGGATATGGACTACCAACCGGATATTTTCTGCTCCAAGGTGCCGGAATCACCATGGAACATTCCCGCTGGGGCAAACGTCTCGGGCTCGCGCACGGAGCACGTGGCTGGCTGTTTATGGCCGTGTTCGTTGCGGCGCCGGTTTTCTGGCTCTTTCATCCCTGGTTTGTAATGCGCGTTATTCTTCCATTCATGCAGGCGATTCGCGCTCTATGACGAAATCATTGTTCGATCTCGACATTTGGATTGCCGGGCTCGCGCACTTCGTCATCTTGTGTGCCAGCTTTCAGGTGCCCTATCGCTTGCGGTGGAAGGAGGATTTGAAGTCGCTGATGCCTTTGAATCGCAAACTGCTATGGGTGCAAAGCAGTTTCACGGTTCTAACGATCATTGCATTTGGCACGCTCACCCTGGTACTCCACAGGGAACTGCTGCGCGGAGATCGCGCTGCCTTGGCATTGGCTTGCTTCATCGGCTTGTACTGGACTGCCCGCATTGTGGTGGACTTCTGTTACTTCTCCCACGAAGACTGGCCCAAAGGAAAGATGTTCGTCGTGGGGCACACCCTGCTGACGCTCTTGTTTCTTTTTCTTGCTACGAGCTATCTCGGCCTGTTTGTTTGGCAGGTGTGGTTCAGGCGCAATAGCTGAATCACTATCGTTGCGACGTCGAAATGGGCTTTGAAGACTTGTCTTGTCGAAAGTTTTTGGGGCTGACGTCGAATTCACTGCGAAACGCGCGGTTGAAATTCGATACATCCCCAAAACCGCAATCGAGCGCGATATCCAGCACCTTCTGCCGTTCTGCACCGAGACGCGATGCTGCGTCGCGCAGGCGCGTTCGACGCACATATTGATGCGGCGTAATTCCCGTCAAGCGCTCGAACGTGCGCAGGAAATGATATGGGCTTAATCCTGCCTCGCGCGCGAGGCTGCCTAATCCCAATGCGCCGTCTGGACGACGTTCGATCGCGCGCACGCTGCGCGTTACTCGCGCGATTGCACTTGGCGGCGCATTCTCCGCGCGCGACGAAATGCCGCGTTCCGCTCGCACCGTCGCTGCGGCAAGCTCAACGCTCAGCTCTTCCCACGGAGTGTCTGCCGAATATTCCAGGCCCGCGCGGGCCCTGGCGATTAGCGATGACAACTCGCGGAGCGGAGGCAGCCGCAGCATGCGGAATCCGCGGTCACTTTTTTTCACCCCCGCATCTGCCGCGATTCGCTCGAAATAATCCGGCGCAAATTGAAACGAGAGACAACGGTCGCCGGCTGCGTGCTCGTGGCCCACTTCAAAACTCTGCCCGGCATTTCCCAGTAGCAGCGAGCCCGGCGTCATCAGCTCGTTGCGAATCGCGCCATTCGCCGAGGCCCCTATTGCCGAACTTCGTTTTACCGAACCTCGTTTTGCCGAACCCCCGTTTGCCGAACTTTGACAAGCCGATCCGCGATACTGAAACGTTCCTGCCAGCACCATCGCGATCGACACATTCCCGTGCTGCTCCTCAAAAATCGGGTCCTGAGGGCCAGACGCGCAAATCAAATCCTCCACCACCCAGCCATTGCCTCGCGCCAGTACGCGGCAAGTGGGATGACAGGCTGCGGCGCCCGTGGCAGCGCGCCGCGCTAAAGCCTTCTCCAATTCGACCGCAATTTTTGCCAAGACTCAGCCTCCACTCCCGCTTAGTCTATCGCATACGACGGACGTTCGAGGAGGCCACAGAAATGACCGCAACCGCAGCACCGCGATTGCGATTTCGCGGGGCCGTGCCCCTACTGAACCTCCGCGGCGCCGAAATTGACTCAATCGAATCGAAAGACACCATCATCAAATCGAAAAAGGGAGGAAGGAACCCATGACCACCGCAACGGCAACGAGCACCAACCAGGACAAAGCACTCCGCGAACAACTCGTAAAACTTCTCAGCGACAGCGAAGCCCACGCCAATTTTGAAACGGCTGTCAAAGACCTGCCGGCCGATCTGCAAGGTAAGCGCCCAAAGGGTGCGGCCCACTCACCGTGGGAAATGCTCGAGCATCTCCGCATCGCGCAATGGGACATCCTCGAGTTCGCGCACAACGCCAAACACAAATCTCCCGAATTCCCGGAGGGCTATTGGCCTAAATCGCCTGAACCTCCCGACGCAAAAGCCTGGGAAAAAAGCGCCGCCGCATTTCGCGCCGACCGCAAAGCTCTCTGCGACCTCATAAACAATGAATCCACGGACCTATTCGCGAAAATTCCACACGGCGACGGCCAGACGATCCTTCGCCAAGTCCTGCTAGCTGCCGACCACAACGCCTACCACATCGGCGAACTAATTCTCCTGCGCCGCATTCTGGGCGCCTGGGATTAACAGCAACCGGTGGTGTTTTTTCAGTAGCGCAGGCTTCAGCCTGCGTCGCAACCTGCGGGCGGCGCCGTATCGGAAGACGAGGACGTTCTTTTTTCGCGGTACGGCACGGGGGGAGCCCCCGCATTCATGCGGGGGAGGAGCGCTTCAGCCCTCCGCAACGATCAGGGCAACCTTATCTCGTGCTTTAGCGCTGGGTCTTGAAAGGCCCGTGGCTAAAGCCACGATTTCATCTTGAGCTTTCTTCGCTGGACTGAAGTCCAGCTCCCTCTGCTGAAGCAGAGGGCTCCCACCGGAGAAGCATTCAGTAGCAACTGCGCGCCGCCAGCTGTCTTGTGTTCGCGTTTCCTAAGAGATGTTGAGGTTAGGAAGAGCGGCGAGAAGCGGCTTCCAACGCGGTCAAACTGCAAAGGCCCGCGAAGGGCCACCGTGTGCAGTCACTCCAGAGTAGGATCCAGCCGCCCTTCCCTTGGGTGTATGTGTCTTTCTGACCGCACTCTAGATTCGTCTGCCGCCAAACTCAATGCACGAAACTCTGTAAATTCCTCTAAGCCTTGTCCGTAGCCTGCTATAGGTGCAAACCGCGCTCATTTTAATCCACGGTTCCGCGACGAACATTTTTCGTAAGAACCATAGAATCAAACAGATGCGAATTTATAACACACGGAAAAATGGGGTTTGGGGGCATGCGGCTCACGCCAAAGCAAGACTCTGCATCTATGATTATTCGCCGCAAATGAAGACTATTTTCCGCGCGCTCGACGGAATAGAATTCATGGCGAGTCATTGCATTCCAAACGGGGCATTCCAAACGGGGCATTCCAACTGGGCATTCCAACGGGGCATTCCAACTGGGACATTCGAACTGAGGTGCTAACCTGAATCGGGCCCGCCTGGCAATTCTCGTCTTTTTAGTTTCTACCGGCTTTTTGCATTGTCCTCGCGCGTTCGCATGGGGTTGCGAAGGCCATCAAACAGTCGCTCTCATCGCCAAGCAGAACTTGAATCCTCACGCGCTGGCGATGGTGAATCAGATACTCACTGAGAATCCTGTTGATCCGGGCCTCAACCGGTTCTGCCAGCCAGTGGCAACCGATCCCATCGAAGACGCCGCAACGTGGGCCGACGATTATCGCAAAGGGCATCCTGACACCGCAGGCTGGCATTTCATTGACATCCCTCGCGGCGCCGCAAAAGGGAGCTTCACATGCGACCCGGTGCAGAGCTGCATCACGCTTGCACTCGCCGAGCAGGTGAAGATTCTCCAGGACTCAGCAAGCGATCCGACTGAGCGAGCGAACGCTCTACGGTTCATCATCCATTTCGCAGGGGACATTCATCAGCCGCTGCACTGCACTACGAACAACGACCGCGGCGGCAACTGCGTTCCGGTGACATATTTCGGTCAAAAGCCCCTTGAGACCGATCAGATTAGCAAGACGTTTCAGCTCAACCTCCACGGAGTTTGGGACACGCAGCTCGTCGAGCGCATCGCCGGCATCGAGACGATCGAGAAGTTCGCCGCCGCCATCGAGAAAAGGTTCAAGCCGCAGTTTGCGACGTGGAAGGAAGAGGGCGTGAACTTCGACAATTGGGCTTGGGAGAGTCATGAGTACGCCGAAAAGGTCACGTACGGAGCGCTCAATAGAAAGATTCCGGTGGAGACTCCGGAACCGGTGAACTCCTGTGCTGATGCGGACCAGATCGCCGAGCGAATGCTGAAGCTCAGAGAAAAAGTGGGCCCGGAGTATCAGACCTTCGTAACTCGTACTATCGAAGAGCAGCTCGCGAAGGCCGGCGTCCGCTTGGCCATGATCCTCAACCAAGTCTGGCCTTGAACTCAACTGCCGGCGCGCGAAAACACCATGGAGTCCCGCGCTTTGTAACCTGCAAAAATGGATCTCTACTTGTACAACTCCGCGCTGGAGAGCGCTGTGAAGTTTATGTCTCCGCCGCCGGCAACCAGCACGCTGCCGTCATTCAACAAGCACGCGGTGTGAGACGAACGCACCGTGGTCATGCTGCCAGTGGGCGAGAACGATCCGCTCATTGGATTGAAGAGTTCGGCTGACGCCAGACTCATATTGTCGGAGGTTCCTCCTGTTACGAGCACCGTGCCGTCGTTCAATAACGTCGCCGTGTGGGCTGCCCGACTGGTTTCCATATTGCCCGCCGCGGTGAAGGTTCCCGGAACAGGATCAAAGACTTCGGCAGTCGCGATTTCATGGTTCTGGGCATCAAGCCCCCCCGTCACAAGAAGTTTTCCACTTTTGAGCAATACTGCAACGTGCGCTTTGCGTGGAGCGCTCATGCTGCTTATGGAAGTGAATTTTCCCTTGGCGGGATCAAAGATTTCGGCAGTTGCAAGCGGGCTCGAGTTGGAATCGCTTCCCCCTGTCACAAGAACCCTCCCATCACTAAGCAGGGTTGCTGTGAGGGCAGCGCGCGCAGTTGTCATGCTGCCAGTTAACGTAAAAGTGCCGCTGTTTGGATCGTAGAGCTCGGCAGTCGCGGTGGCGGTACCGGTTGTGTCGTCTATTCCGCCCGTTACAAGCACCCTTCCGTCACTCAGCAGGGTCGCCGCGTGAGCACGACGTTTGATGGACATGCTGCCGGTGAGCGTGAAGGTTCCTCCGGTTGGATCATACAATTCGGCTGTGGCGAGGTTCATTCCACCCACCACGAGAACTTGCCCGTTCTTGAGCAACGTCGCTGTGTGTCCGGGCCGTGGGATTGACATGCCACCTGTGGCAGAGAAAGTTTGGTTGGCTGGATCGAACAATTCAGCAGTGGCGAGATCGCCTGCATCACTGTTGAAGCCGCCAGCCACCAACACCTTGTTGTTTTTCAGCACGGTGGCAGTGTGCGACGTCCGAGCCGTTCCCATACTGCCTGTCGCCTTGAAACCATGCGAGAAAATCTGAATGCTGAAATCTTGCTGAGGAGCCGTCCGACCGAGCGAATCTTGCACCACAACCGTGATGGGGAACGAACCCAAAGCCGTCGGCGTGCCGGAGAGTTTTCCATCCGTGCTGAATGTGAGGCCGGGAGGCAACGGCCCGGTTTGGCTCCACGTTAACGGCGAAAGCCCGTCGGCCGCGGTAAAGGCGAAGTCATAAGGGAGGTTCAGCGCGCCGGCAGAAGGTGAAGGCGATGTGTTCACAGTCGGAGGTGGCGGATTGTTGATGACGATGGTGTAATTTGCGGTCGCATGACTGGGCGGAGAAGCCGAATCGCTTACTGTCACGACCACCTGAAAGGATCCCGCCGTGGCTGGTGTGCCGCAAATAGCGGGAGCGCTTAAGTGTATGCACAAGAAAGAAGAATTGATCTGCAAGCCCGGCGGTAGAGATGATCCCTGGCCAGGAGCCCAGTTCCATGAGTAGGGCGGGACTCCACCTGAAGCCGTAAGGGGAAAACCGATGATGATCACATTGCACGGTGGTATCTGATTGCAGTGGGCGTCGTATTTTTTTCCCGCTGTCCCGCTCGGTGGAGCACCAGAGGTTATCGCGACAGTCGAGGAGCCGGCGATCGTAATCGTGTAGTTGCCACTCACCTGTGCCGGAGGCGAAGCGGAATCGGCTACCTTGACGATTACATGAAAAGTTCCGGCCGTTGTTGGAGTGCCATTGATCACAGTTATGGTCGTGCAACAGCGGGTTGACCCTCCAAAAGTGAACGTCGAGATAGTCAAACCAGGTGGAACCGATGAGCCAGGCGCGGGTGCCCAGGTCCATGAGTAGCTGCCGGTTCCTCCCGTGGCAGTGAGCGGAAACCCAGCAACTTGCTGCCCGCTAACGATCTGACTGCCGCCGTAGGATTGATTCACCGTCCCATTTGGCGGTGCTCCAGAAGAAATTGTGAGCGGGCCCGGCTGCGAATTGATGGAAAGGGAGATCGTGATATCCACGGAGAGTTTGGGATTTCCCGAGTCTGTGCATGAGAAGACAATGCTGGTGTTCACGGTGGAGGATCCCTGTTCCACTGAAGGCGTTCGTTTTTGCGTTGGCGACGCGGCGGTCGGTGTTCCGCTTATAACTCCTGTCGATGCTGCAAGCGACAGGCCGGCAGGTAGCGTGCCGGATTTTACGGTCCAAGTGAATGGAGACGATCCGCCCTGCACAAACGCTGAGAGATTGAATGAAAAAGGCTGACTAACTGCTCCAGGCTGTGGCTGGGCCGGAGCGGGATTGACGAGGGCGAGCGCGGGGTTGACTATCACTGTGGCCGCAGCGGACTTGGAAGGATCTGAAGCCGACGTCGCTGTCAGTCGAACTGTCTCAGGCGACGTGATATTTGCCGGCGCGTTAAACATATTTTGCGCGCCACTGGCTGTCGTTGCTTGCGCCATCGCACCGCAGGAATTCACTCCCATTGGGCAAGAGACCGTCCAATTCACACCCTTGGCACCCGCATCGCCGCTGACGGTTGCGGAGATCGGATCCGACTGATTCATGTCGATGGTTTGAGGAGAACTGGGATTGAGCGCGACGGTGATTTCATTAGCGCCGTCACTTGAACCGCTGGAACCGCCACAAGCATTGAGGGAGAACAGACCGCAGATTGTAAGCAGGGATACGAGAAAGTTTTTCATGGCTCCTCGCAAGACCGCAGTCGCCCTTTCAGCGGAGATCGGTAGGGCTTGGGTGTGTGCTCTACGCTTTTCCCATCCTCGATTTCATGCCGTTCTGGTCGAGCTCTTCCGTGAGCTCTCGATTTCAGTGGTGGTGACCCAGAAGCCGGGTTCGTTTCAAAAAAAAAAGCACAATCCGACTCGGTCGCTCCTCCGGCAGCCGGTAATTTGACAGCCTGCTCCTGGTTGTCTTGCAGCGCATAGTAAAAATGCGACATCAGCAAACAATCTCCCCCGCTTCCGGCTTATAGGCCGGAGGGCGAGCATCACCCAATGCCTGGAGCAGACTTGTGGGGTTATCGCGGCCAAGAGTCTCGAAATCTGGACTGAAGTCCAGCTCCCTCTGCTGAAGCAGAGGGCTCCCACCGGAAAAGCATTCAGTGGCACAGGCAATCCTGTTTTTCCTGAGAAAGGAAAGGCCCTGTGCCCCAGGTAACAATCTGCAAACACTCGCGATTCTTGGCGAACCGCGCCACCTTTTTAGTACACCATTCCGCGTTTTAATACACCGTTCCGCGATTAGAAATTAACGCAAGCCCTTTGGAATCATCATAAGTTAAGGTGTTAATCGGCGTAAAATCGCAATTAAGGTTTCGCGAGTTGGATGCTTTCGCTCCTTCATTTTGCCTCGTATTCGAGCGATGCCGCGAAACGAACCCGCCGCATTCGTCACTATCTATAGAACTTTCTCTTCTCCCGACGAACCAATAGAATCGGGCGGCCAAATCCAGGACCACGAGGTGTTCCATGAATCGCTCTCGCCTCCAATCGCTCTTGATCCTTCTCGCGGCTTGTGTTCTCCATTGCCCGCGTGCCCTTGCCTGGGGTTGCGACGGCCACCAGACCGTCGCGCTGATCGCCAAGCAGAATCTCAACCCGCACGCGCTTTCCATGGTCAATCAGATTCTCACCAACAATCCCATCGATCCGTCCCTGTTCCGGTTCTGCAAGCCCGTCGAGACCGACCCCATGACCGACGCCGCCACCTGGGCTGATGATTTCCGAGACAAGCATCCGGAAACTGCCCCGTGGCACTTCATCGACATCCCGCGCGGCGCCGCCAAGGGCACCTTCGTATGCAACTCCGCAGACAGCTGCATCACGCTAGTTCTGGCAGCCCAGATCAAGGTTCTGCAGACGCCGGGCTCGAGCGCTGCCGACCAGGCCAACGCTCTCCGCTTCATCATCCATTTCGCCGGCGATATCCATCAGCCGCTCCACTGCACCACCAACAACGATCGCGGCGCTAACTGTGTTCCGGTCACTTATTTTGGCAAACTTCCCAAGGAAACGAACAAGACAGCCGAAAGCTACAAGGAGAACCTTCACGGAGCCTGGGACACCGATCTGGTTGAGCGTATTGAAAACGGTAAGACGGTCGAGGAATTCGCAAATGCGCTGAACACCAAGTTCAACCCTCAATTTGCTTCCTGGCAATCCGCAGGCATCAACTTCGACGACTGGGCCTGGGACAGCCACGAAGATGCCGAAACTAAGTCCTACGGCAAGCTGAACAAGAAGATCCCTATCGAAACCCCCGCGCCGGTGACAACTTGTGCCGACGCCAACCACATCTCGACCCGAATGCTGGCCTTGAACGAAAAGGTGGGGCCGTCCTATCAGTCGAAGGTCAGCTCGACAATTCAGGAGCAGATCGCAAAGGCTGGTTTCCGCCTGGCGATGATCCTGAATCAGATCTGGCCCTAGCTGAATCAATCCGCGCGAAAAGCCGGGACTGTTCGCGCATGAGTCCTAGAACTGGCTGGTACCAGTCCCTGCTGTGCTTTACCTATTGTTACAGACCGGCTAAGTGGATTATGCTCCCCGGCAGTTCCTCGCGCCGTGCGAGGGGCTTGGAACGAACCCAGTCCCGACCAACCAGTAAGCCAATCCAAATGCATTGGGGCGACGTACTAGCATCAGGGCGGTTGTAGTCCAAATTGACAGGAGGAATTGGAAAAATGACAAAGTCCAAGAAGAGTTTGGTAGCAGGAGCAGCGCTGGCTGGTTTGTTGGCCGGGACTGCGGTAACGGTGCAGGCGTCCAATCTGCTGTCGAGCGCGAAGGGCAACACCTTCAGCTCGCAGGATGCCGACAAAAAGGTGAAGGAAAAGCACGCTTGTAAAGGCCAGAACTCCTGTAAGGGCAAGGGCGGCTGCAAGTCGAGCGACAACGGTTGCAAGGGCAAGAACTCTTGCAAGGGCAAGGGCGGTTGCGCAACCGACGGCTCCAAGATGCCGGCCGACAAGTAACTCGCTCGCGTCGTACAGTGTCACCTGACGGAGGGCCGGCAAGAATTCTCCGGCCCTCTTTCTTTCTCTGTCTTCACTTGGGGAATTAAATGCCTGCAAATCGGTTCAACGGATTCACGGACTACGGCGTGGGAATCGGGCTGCGCGCTCCGCACTACCACCACATTCTTACCGAGAAACCGGTCGTGGACTGGTTCGAAATTATCTCTGAAAATTTCATGATCGATGGCGGACGGCCGTTGCGGATTCTCGATCAAATTCTCGATCAGTATCGCGTGGTACAGCATGGCGTTTCGATGTATTTCGGCTCGGCGGAGAAACCAAATCGCGAACATTTGCGGCGACTGAAGGACCTGGTAAAACGCACCAAGACCCCTTGGGTTTCCGACCATCTCTGCTGGGGGAGCGTCGATGGCCGCTATACGCACGACCTGCTGCCGATGCCTTACACGTTTGAAGCGGCGCGCATCACAGCGCAGAAAGTTCGCGAAGTGCGGGATTTTATCGAGACTCCGGTAGTAGTGGAAAACGTGAGCAGCTATGCGGAGTTTCACGTTTCGGAAATGACCGAGTGGGAGTTTTTGAATGAAGTGGTGGAGCGGGCGGATTGCGGGATTCTTCTCGATGTAAACAACATTTACGTCTCTTCGAAGAATCACAACTTCGACCCGTTTACATATGTAAATAGTGTTCCGGCCGACCGCGTGGCGCAGATTCATATCGCCGGACATTCAAAATTCAAAAAATATATTCTCGACACGCACGATCACCCGGTGATTGATCCGGTGTGGAAACTCTACGAGCGTGCCATTGAACGTGTGGGCCACACGGCCACCCTGCTGGAATGGGACGACAGCATTCCCTCGTTCCAGGAAGTTCATGATGAAGCGCTGAAGGCCAACAAGTTTCTCGCGAGCGCGTCGCTCGCCAGCGCCGTATGAGTCTTCTCAGCATTCAGCGTCGCATGGCGCGCGCGGTAATGACGCCTCTTACTCCCGCTGAGCGCATGCGCCCGACGGCTCCTGACGGCCGCTCGTTGCGGAAAGTCGCCTCCGACATCATCAAGCCGAACGATCGGCTCACTTCGTTTGAACGCCTGGAAATCTACAACCGGCAATATTGGTTTCGAGTGCTTTCCGCGTTTGCGGAGGATTTTCCAGGGCTTCGCGCAGTGCTGGGTGAGCGTAAATTCGATGCGGCTGCCAAGGCGTACATTAACGATTGTCCTTCGACTTCCTTCACGCTTCGAAACCTGGGATCAAAATTGGAAGCATGGCTGCGCAAGAATCCGAAATGGACTGGCTCGCGCCGGGAGCTGGCACTCGACATGGTCCGGCTCGAGTGGGCCGACATTGATGCTTTCGACGGAAAAGCGGAACCGGCTTTGAAACCCGAGAATCTCGCGGGAGCTGATCCCGAAGCGCTGCGTTTGCAGCTGCAGCCTTATATCCATCTCCTCGATTTGCACTATCCGGTGGATGACCTGCTGATTGAGTTGAAGAAAGACGAAGAGGACACGGATTTCGCGAGCAACGCTTTCAACGAGCGACACAAGCAGAAGCGCGTGCGCGCGGTGGCGCGGCTGAAGCCATCGACGATTTTTCTTGCCGTGCACCGCCTCGATGATTCGGTGTATTTCCGGCGCCTGGAGCGCGAAGAATTCCTGATTCTGAAGGAACTGCGAACCGCCAAGACTTTGAGCCGCGCTGTCGACTCCGCTCTCCGCAAAAGCTCGATAGCAGCGGAAGACAGGCCCGCGCTAATTCAAAGCTGGTTTCAGACGTGGTCTACTCTGGGCTGGTTCTGCCGCTCAATGACGGCGAAAAAGAAATGAGCGGCCCGCAGGAGCAAATCCAAAACCTTTACGGCGTGTTCGTTCGAGTGGCTTCAAGCTTGCAGTCGGCGCTCCTGCTGTGTATCCGCGTTTATTTCGGCCTCTGGCCTGCTGGCATTGCGTTGAACGGGTGGGGAAAGCTTCACAATCTCCCGCACGTCACGGAGTTCTTCGCCAGCCTTGGCCTTCCGGCTCCGGGAGCCACGGCCGCCTTTGTCTCTACTTTCGAATTCGTGGCTGGGATTCTGCTGGCGATTGGCCTGCTTTCGCGCGTAGCCGCACTCGGCCTCGTCATCGACATGCTCACCGCCTACATCACGTCCGACCGCGATTCCCTCACCTCTTTCTTCTCTGATCCGTCCAAGTTCTACAATGCTGACCCGTTCATCTACCTCGCGTTCGCCTTGGTGATCCTGGTTTTCGGACCCGGCAAGATCGCTCTCGATTATCTCATCGAGAAAAAGTACGCGAATCGGGGCCAAGTTAAAAACTGACGACAGCTGACCGCACACATATTTTTCGATGCCGCTCAGATTTTGTTCCAGCAAAACGCCCTTTCATCGCATCCTACTAAGTGATGACCACAAGCTCCGGCCCCTCCGCGATTCATCGTTTTGCGCCTATCAGCTTTCGAATTGCAATTCCGGTATTCTTCCTACTGCTCTTCATTCCCGCAGGCTGCGTCCCGGCAGATGAAATGACGTCTACAGTCGTAGTTGGCTCGTCGCGAATCGACGTGCATATTGAGGGCGGCCCGATGCAGCTTTCAAATGAGGAGCTGATGCAATGGGTACGCATCGCATCCGATTCCGTCTCGACGTATTACGGGCGCTTTCCGGTTCCGGATGTAGCGCTTCGTATCATTCCGACGGACGGTCGAGGCGTGCGTGGAGGAAGAACGTTCGGCGCGAAAGACGGCGGGCGCATTTCGATCCATGTGGGCAAGGAAACGACGGTGCGCGGGCTGAACTCGGACTGGATGCTGACGCACGAAATGGTGCATCTCTCGTTCCCTTCAATGGCGGATGAACACCACTGGATCGAGGAAGGGATCGCCACGTATGTGGAGCCGATTGCCCGCGTGCGAGCCAAGCACATGGACGCGCATGAAATGTGGTTTGAACTGGTGCGCGATTTGCATCAAGGATTGCCGCAGTCCGGCGACGAAGGGCTCGACAACACGCACACATGGGGCCGAACGTATTGGGGCGGCGCTCTTTTCTGCTTCCTCGCGGACATCGAAATCCACAAACAGACGAATAATCACAAAGGTCTCGACGATGCGTTGCGCGGGATCCTAAACGCCGGCGGCGACATTCGCTATGATTGGCCCATCGAGAAGGCGCTAACAGTCGGCGACCAGGCCACAGGAGTTTCTGTACTCCTGCCCCTCTATCAAAAGATGAAGAATCAGCCCTATCGAGTGGACCTCGATGCATTGTGGAAAGAACTCGGAGTGGAGCGTGACGGCGACACCGCAAACTTCATCGATTCGGCGCCACTCGCAAAAACGCGCGACGCGATCACCTTCGGCTCTTCCTCTGCGAAAGTACAACCAGCTTCAGCCACAGCGGCGATTGACGCAGGCCGCCGCTCGCGAACCTCCCGGTAACGGTAACCCATATCCAAACATCTTCCCTGCCGGCGACGTCTGAGGTAAGCTCCGCCACGCAAACTACTCGTATCGCATTGAGGAGGAATGGGATGGCGCGGAGCCGGTTCAATGGTCGTACCCCGGGTCGTACGCCGAGGCGTGTGTTCGTTTCTGCAATCTTCCTGCTGGTATTCTGCGGCGCAGCCGCCGCGCAGTATACAGATCGGCAAGCCATCGACGATCTCGGCGGCCCGCAAGCCTTCGCCGCTCGGCGCTCGGAATTAGCTAAGCGTTGCAAGACCGGATCCGTAATCCTGTTCGCTCGCAACGAGATCCCCGAGGCCGTCCACTATCGAGAAGACAACGATTTCTACTATTTCACCGGCTTGCAGGATCCCGGTGCGGTGATGTTGCTCGACTGTCAGAAGGAAACTGTAGTTATTCTCGAGGCCGAGCAAACGCCCCAAACCGCCAAGACCTACGGCCCGAATCTTCTAGCGCTTGCCCCTGCAGATCGCGAAGCTCTGGGTTTCAAGAATGTGACGTCGATCGCGAACATCGATATCTTCCTGTCCTACACGACGCACGGATTCGGACCATCCGCCTCGAAAGATCTTTGGATTCGCCTGGATTTTCCCGATAAAGCAGACGGCGCGCGCGCCGAGACCGGTCGCGACAACGCCTGGAAGTTTGCGCATCCGTACCATGAACCTTTGCCTTCCAACCTGGCGCCGTCAAAACTGCTGCTAGAACGCTATCCCATGGCGAATTTCCACGACGTGACACCATTCATCGACGAAATGCGAAACATCAAGACTCCGCAGGAAATTGAGGTACTTCGCCGCAATGGAAAACTCAGCGCCGAAGGGGATAAGGAAGCGATCGCCCACGCGCGCCCGGGAATGTATCAGTATCAAATCGAGGCCCGCGCCACCGGTTACTTTATGGACCACGGAGCGCAAGGGGTCGCCTACCTCGCCATCGTCAGTTCCGGTGCGGACATCAACACGATTCACTATTTTGCCGACCGCCACAAAATCGAACCCAACCAGCTCGTCGTGCTCGATTTCGCCGCCTCGCTCGATCATATGACGATGGACATCACCCGCACCTTCAACATCAGCGGAAAGTTCACGCCCGAGCAAGCCAAGTGGTACGCCGTAGAACTCGAAGCGCAGAAAACAACAATCGCGCTGCTCACGCCCGGCCACACATACGACGAAGCCTCCGATGCCGGCAAAGCCATTTACGAAAAGGCTGGAATTGGCGATCAATGGCGCGGCTTTCCCGGCCATTTCGTCGGCCTCGCAACGCACGACGTGATGCGTCCTACCGGCCCGGTGAAGCCCGGACAAGTCGTTACGGTGGAGCCCTTCATCGATCTCCCTGATAAGCAGATGCACTACCGCGTGGAGGACACGATTCTGATTACCAATGGCGCGCCGGAAAATCTTTCAGCCGCGATTCCGAAGGAAGCGGATGAAGTAGAAAAACTCGTGGGAAGCGCGAAGGACTGACGGAATACCTACTGCCGCCTCACTGCAATTGAGCTGGGCCCGCGTTCGCGGAGCTCCATAGTCCTCCGCAGGTTTTTGCCAGCTGATATCCCTCCGCTCCAGATGGCAAGAAATCGGACCTTAGAACTACACTAAATTGCTTAGTATCCCCCGGGCCGTGTTTGCGATTCTATGGGTTTCTTGATGTGAAATCTCATAGTCTCCGAAAATTAGAATATCTTGCGTACGCACGCAGTGTTTCTCATATATGGAAATTCGAACAGTTGGAGTTCCCCCTAAATAGAATCCCGTAAACTACTGAAAATCAAAACCGTATTTCTGAATGAAGCTGGAAACCAACGTGCGATGTGGCCGACGGGGTTACTTTTACAAGTGTGCACTAGAATTTCCGACGACATTCGATTCTTGGCAAGATGTTCAGGAGGGGGTATGAACTGGAAGCGATTTACAGCATCGATTTTCGCGCTTTTGGCTGTGGTTCTCATGAGCCATCAACCGGCGCGCGCACAGGCGACGAACGCAACGGGCAGCATCGAAGGGGTTGTGACAGACCCGCAGGGTGGGATTCTGCCAGGCGTCAAAATTACAGTTACGCGCGCGGACACCGGTCAGGTAATCAACTTGACCTCAAGTTCGGCAGGATCATTCTCCACCGGTCCGATCGTGCCAGGCAATTATGCAGTGCGCGTCGAGGCGCCCAGTTTTAAAACATATCAGACGACCGTGGTGGCTCAGGTCGGCCAGATCACAACGGCAAACGCAAAATTAGAAGTAGGTTCTTCCTCGACAGTCATCGAGGTTACGGGCACCGCTATTTCAGTAAATACAGAGCAGTCACAGTTGTCAGGAGATTTGACTGCTTCACAGATTGAAAATCTTCCTATCAATGGCCGCAATTTCCTCGATCTTGCGCAGCTCGAGCCGGGCGTCCAGATTCAGGACGGCGGCAACTTCGATCCGACCAAGATTGGTTTCTCCTCGATTTCGTTTGGAGGAAAGTTCGGCCGCAGCGCCAGGATTTCAGTTGATGGCGTAGACGTGAGCGACGAAAACGTTGGCACGACAACGACTGGTATTCCGGCCGGCGCGATTCAAGAATTCCAGCTCGCGCAATCCAGTTTGGACATTTCGAATGACTTGACTTCAGGAGGGTCGGTCAACGTAGTAACGAAGTCGGGCTCCAACACGCTTCACGGCGAAGGATTTGGACTCTTCCGCGATAACTCGCAGGCTGCCGCTTATCCGGGCGGTGCGCAATTCCAGCGCGGCCAGTACGGCGGAGACGTGGGCGGCCCGATTCTCAAGGACAAGCTGTTCTTCTTTGCCGACGCGGAGCGGTTGCTTGCTCATGATGCCGGCGGCGTGCTGGTGGCCCCCCCACTGAATTCGTTCTCGGGCACTTTTCCCGCGCCGTTCCATGACACAAGCGCGATCGGCAAGCTCGATTATTCGATCTCAAAAAATGTCAAGGCATTTGCACGATTCAGTTTTTGGCAGGCCTCTGACGTCGGAAACTTTGGCGGCGCGGCCAACTATTCCGTTTATGACAACAAGGACCGCACCAAGACAGTTGCGGGCGGCGTGGATTTCAATGAGGGTTCTTTTACTCACAGCTTCCGGGCCGAATACTTGAAATTCGTGAACGTAATCTCGGATGCCGTGCTGGGCAGCAACCTGCCGTTTGCATCCGTTCCCAATGAGATACTTCTCAGTGGCACAGGATTCGAGAGCGGACCCAGCTTCCTGGCGCCACAATCTACAATTCAGAGCGATCGCCAGGTGAAGTACGACGGAAGCCATGTCTGGGGATCACACATCATCCGGTGGGGCGTGGATTATAACCGAATCACGGGCTGGACGTTTGCCAGCTTCTTCGGACTAACGCCGCAGGATGTATCCAGTAACCTGTTCTCTCCGGGGACTCTCACGTGCCCTGGTGGCCAGACCGGCTCCGCTTGCCCCTTGAATTACACCGCCGACACGGTGACGATGGGAAATGGCGAAGGGTCTTTCACCGAACTGAAACGCTTTGGAAAACCGGCCGGCGGCCTGGGTCCAGATGACCGGGTCGGCGCCTACATCGGTGACAGTTGGAAGGTAAAGCCAAACTTCACCCTGAGTTACGGCCTCCGGTATGACCGGGATACGGGCCGCACCGATAGCGACATCTCGCTTCCTGCAATCAACAATTTCATCCCAGGGGCGGGAAATGCGGTCAAGCAGCCCAATCACAACTTCGCGCCTCAAGCAGGGTTTGCATGGGATCCGAAGAGCGACGGCAAGACCGTGATCCGAGGCGGAGTTGGGATTTTCTATGACAATATCGTGTTCAATGACGTTCTGTTCGACCGCGAGCTGAAGCTTGCATCCGGCCAATTTAACGCGACTCAAAATGCGTGTAATAGTGGTCCCGTCGGAGGCACGGGGACCGGGGGCGTAGTGGGGTTCGGAGACGGTTCGGCACACCTCCTCGGCGTGGCAGGAGCAATTTCCGGGACGCCCAGCCCCGCCCAACAAGCCACGTCGAACTTAATTTGCAACACACCGATCGGAGCCACCATCGCGCCGGGCGGCGGCAATTGCGCAGGACAGGTCTTTGCCAACTGCACCGCGGCTTTCCAGACTGCTCTCCAGGCTTCATTCGCGGCGAATCCAGTGGGCGCAAACGGCATTTTCCTGCCGGGTCAGTTGGCGGCTAGCGGAGTAAACCTTACGGGAGCGGGTTTCCTTGATCCAAATTACAAATCTCCACGGTCGATTCAAATGAACGTAGGCGTACAGCGCGAGTTGCGTCCGGGAATGGTATTTAGCGCTGACTATGTTCGAAACGTCGGGTTGCATTACTTGCTATCGACCGATGTCAACAAGTCCGGAGACGTTTCCAACTACGATCCAACGTTGGGTGCGGCTGCCGTCACAGCTACACTGGCCGCCTGCGGGGTTCCTTCCGTTGCGGACGCGATTGTCGCTTGCCCGGGGTTGCATGCCACCGGTGGGGCGACAATGGCGGACTTTTCTGCGAACGGCCTCGATTCCGCGAACGACAAGGGTCCTTTTCCTTGCCCGAACTGCGCATTCGCAGCGAGCAACCGGAACGTCGGCGCCTTCTATGAGTTCCATTCGGGCGGACGATCGGTATACAACGGCTTGGACCTGAAGTTGGTTCAAAATGTTCAGCACCCGTTCAGGGGCGTCAAGTACCTGAACTTCCAGGGCACGTACACATTCTCTCGCTACGTCAATGCCGGATCGATTGCATCTGGCGCGAACATAGCGGGCGGTGATGCGGACTTCGTGTCCACTGGCCTTAACAACCGCAATCCATTGAGCCTTATTGGTCCGGGCTCTCTGGATCGAACGCACCAGTTCAATTTTGGCGGATATGCCGATATACCGCTTGGCTTCCGTCTTGGAATGATTTCCCACTTCTGGTCTCCGTTCGCAGCAACGCCGACGGTGCTCCCAGTGGCAACCGCGACGAATGCCGGCCCAGACGGGATTTTCACGTCTGACTTCATTGGCAGCGGTCAGGTAGGCAATCCACTACCGATCGCCGAGACGGATTCCACTTGCGGCACGATGGGTGGTCAGTGCAGCTACAGTCTGTACCACGTCGGAGCGTTCATGCGTTCAATCGGACCCGGAGGGCTTGCTAACGCCGTCTCGAATTACGACGCTACGATTGGCGGTACGCTCCCGACTCCGGCCGGACAGGCGCTTATCAATCAGGGCCTGTTCACTCTTTCGCAGTTGCAGGATCTGGGCGGCGTGTCAACTCACGTGGCACCGGTCGTCCCGGGACAAGTGGGACTCGGTTGGCTGAAGGCCTTCGACCTGGAATTCAGCTGGGTAGGCCATTTCTTTCATGAGCGTTTGACGGTTCAGCCGAGCGTGAATTTCTACAACTTGTTCAACTTCTCCAACTTCGACTCAGCTGCCAATACCCTCGCGGGCCAGCTCAACGGGAACCCCGGCTCGATCAACGGCACGGTGCAAGCTGGCCGTCCCGACCGGATCGGTGCTGGTACCGGCGTGTTTGCCTTCGGCGCCCCACGAACGATTGAATGGGGGTTGAAGCTTCAATTCTAACCCGGCGCTGGTTCGCTTCTCCTTGAGCGAACCGGCACCGGCAATATACAGACGCCAATGGCTCCGGGTGGCCGGAGCCATTGGCGTTTTCACTGCGGATTTGCCGTCTCTGCGGTATTACACTCCGCACAAAGGAGGCTTTATGCTGCAATTTCCTTTGTGGCTTTGCTTATTCTTTATCCTTTCTGTTTCCTTCGCTTTCAGCCAGCATCCAAAGCCACCCGGAATAGTTACAGCCGACCAGCAAGCGAATCAGCCTCTCGAACCACCGATGCAACCGCACAGCCGGAAGATCGACGTTGAACAGGTGAAGAAGGAGGCGAACGAATTAAAGATACTGGCCGACGGCGTGCCTTCCCAAATTGAACTGGTGACAAAGAATCAGTACCCGAAGGATCTCAACGAGAATCTCAAGCGCATCGAGAAATTGGCCAAGCATCTTCGCAGTGAAGTCACTCCTTGAGTTTCGCTGCGGGAACTACGGCGCGGCGTGGCACTAGATTCCGCCGAGAATTGGGCGATTCTTGCACTCGCTAACAGACGCGAGCTTGCGTGCACAGAAGCTGTTAGTAAGCCCAGCGCAGTAGCATCGCCCCTGTGGTGTATCCGGCGCCGACTGAGATCAAGAGAACCAGGTCGCCTTTGCGGAGGCGCTTCTGCTCAAGCGCGTCCATGAGGCCAAGGGGAATCGTTGCGGCGGTTGTGTTACCGAAGTGGTCTATGTTGATGAGGATTTTGGAATCATCTACGCCGAGGCGCTCCTGCATCGCGCGAATGATGCGCAGGTTTGCCTGATGCGGCACTACGAGCGTGAGGTCGCGGCTTGTAAGACCGTTGCGCTCCAGAATCTCAACGGCCAGTTCGCTCATACGCCGCACAGCATATTTGAAAACTTGTGCGCCTTCCTGATGGACGTAGTGCATGCGCTTCTCGACAGTTTCCTGCGATGACGGATGCAGAGAACCGCCTGCGGGCATATAGAGGTTGCAGCCGCCCGAGCCGTCCACATCGTTCACGAAATCGATGATGCCCTCAGAATCCGACGCGGCGGGCTCGACGAGAACTGCGCCTGCACCATCGCCGAACAAGACGCAGGTGGCTCGATCCTTGAAGTCGAGGATCGAGGTCATTACGTCGCTACCGATTACGAGAACTTTCTTGTGCGAGCCGGCCCCCACGAACTGCGCGCCTACGGTGAGTGCATAGACGAAACCTGAGCAGGCCGCCGAGAGATCGAACCCCCAAGCTTTCGAAGCGCCCAGGCGATCCTGGATTAGGCAAGCGGTCGAGGGAAACAACATGTCCGGCGTGACCGTGGCGAGAACGATCATTTCAATTTCTTCGGCGGGGATGCCTTTTGCCTCGAGAAGCTTTCTCGCTGCTTCGGTTCCCAGATGCGAACTAGCCATTCCCGGGTCGGCGTAATGGCGTTCGATTATGCCGGTGCGCGTGCGGATCCATTCGTCAGTCGTGTCTGTAATCTTCTCGAGATCGAAATTAGTCACCAAGCGCGGCGGCACGTACCCGGCCACTCCGGTGATCTTCGCGGCAATGCGTCGGCCCATTACACTCTCCGTTTGCCCAGGATAATCCGGCGATTGTATGCAATCGCGCTCCAGCAAGACAAGTGTGGAAGCCCGAAAGTTGCGGTCACTCGAATTAATCCGCAGGAATGATTTCGTACCGGTAGGTGATTTTTGCGGTTTTTCCAAGCATCGCGGAAACGGAACAATATTTCGTTTCGCTCAGCTCGATCGCGTCGCGCACGGCTTTGTCGTCAAGCTTGCCCGTGAGCCGGTAGACGATTTCGATTTTCGTCCAAACCTGAGGGGGATCCGGCGCGTCTTCGCCCGAAACGCTTACTTCGAGCGACCGAAGGTCTTGTCGTTTTTTTCGCAAGATTGAGACTACGTCAACTCCAGTACATGCCCCCAGCGCGCCAAGCAGTGTTTCCTTCGGGCTGGGCCCCTTCTTGTGTTCACTCGCGGCATCGAACAGGACGGTCTGCCCCGATGGCATTGTGGCGAGAAATTCCTCGTTACCTTCCCACTTCACGGTCGCGGTTCGCATCATCTTCTCCGGCACACAAAGTCGCACGAAAGACTTTACCGGGAAGGATTTCTCGCGTCCAGCATGGCGGGAAGAAACGCGCGGATGTGCTTTATGCGAGCGCCGAATCGCTGGGATGATCCGAGGCGCTCACGCCCGCTTCAACGGTCTGCCGAGGGGCGCGGCGCATCACCTCGATAAACACGCGCACGAGCGAGGGATCGAACTGGTTGGAAGCGCAACGTTCGAGTTCGAGGAAGGCATCTTCGGGAGTCCGTGCCTTCTTATAGGTGCGTTCTGAAGTAATCGTGTCGTAAGCGTCGGCGATCGCGATCACACGCGCGCCATGTGGAATGCGCTCGCCTTCCATGCGATCCGGATAGCCGGTGCCGTCGTAGAACTCGTGATGATGGCGCACCATCAAGCGGATGCGTTTCATTGCTTCGAGTGGCTCCAGAATTTTTGCTCCCAGCTCTGTGTGCGTTTTCATTGTTTCCCACTCGGCGGCGTCGAGTGGGCCAGACTTGTTCAAGATCGGTTCGGGAATCCCGACCTTGCCGATGTCATGCAGCAAACCCGCAAGGCGAATCTCTTCCACTTCCGGTGGGTCCATTCCGAGGGCCTCTGCGATCATCACCGCGTATGCGGAAACTTTCTGCGAATGGCCCTGGGTGTAGTGGTCTTTCGCGTCAATGGCAAGCGCGAGTGATGTTACGGTGTCAACCACAGCGGGCGGCAGCAATTCGGTGTTTCCCTGCCCCTGTTCCGTGAGCGAACGCGTGAATTGCTCCAGGCGGCGGTAGATTTCGTCGAACGCTTCCGGGCCGGTGGAGAATAGGCGCTTCAACGTGACCCCTAGATACGCTTCCAGCACGTCTTTCTTCCAGCGCTTCGTATCGTTCGGGTCGGTCTGCTCCGCGCTCGAAACGGAATTGCCACCCTGATGTTTCGATAGGTACATCGAAGAGTCCGCCACCTGGATGAGTTCCTGGGGTGTGGAACCATGTACCGGAAAGCCGGCGATTCCGAAGCTTGCGGTGATGTTTTTGTCGCGCAGCAGGGGATCGGAAGCAATCCAGCCGCGGAGCTTGCTCGCGAGCTGGCGCGCCTGCTCCACAGAGGTTTCCGGCATCAGGATCACAAATTCGTCACCACCGTATCGCGCCACCACATCCGAACGGCGGCAATTCTGCTCGAGGATGTGACCGACACGCTGCAGGACCACGTCGCCTTCGAGGTGGCCATAGAAGTCATTCACAAACTTGAAGCGGTCCAGGTCCATCAGCACGAGGGAGAAGGGGCGATTTGCGCGCGTTGAACGTTTCCATTCCTGCGAGAGCGTCTCCATCAGGTAGCGGTGAGTCTTGACGCCGGTGAGGCCGTCGGTGATGGCCTGCTCCTGGGCCTTTTGGAACGTAAGCGCATTGTGAAGCGCACCCGCGAAGAGATCGGCGAGAGTACGGAGGACAAGAACCTCCTCATCCGGGAAGTTACACTTCTCAGCAGATTCGACATACAAAACGCCCAGAAGACTATCTGCATATGCCACGGGCAAGGCAATCGCCGACACGCTTCCCGGCACGATCAGCCGCGGAGTACTTGCGTTCACTTCGCGAACGATCGCGAGTTGTCCGCTTCGTGCCACCTGGCCGATCAGGCCTTCTCCCAGCAGAATGCGGCGTCCGATCGCGTCGTGCCTTACCCCCGCTTCCGCCTGAATTACAAGCTCCTTTGCAGAATAGTCGAGCACAGCGATGCCGATATGGTCATACGTGAGCCCCGTTTCTATCTCCGAAGCGATTTTCGCGAGCATTTCTTCGGGATTCAGGGTGGTGATCGCATGGCTCGAAATATTATTCACCAGGGTCAAATGACGCGATTTCTTCTGTTCTTCGGCGAATAGACGCGAATTCTCGATTGCGATACAGGCTTCGCTCGAGAGAACACGGAGCAACTCAACGTGGCCTTCATCGAAGGCGCGTTCGTTGGGACTATGCACGGCCATCACGCCGATAGCGCGGTCGTAAAGAATCAGCGGCACCACGCAGATTGAACCCGCATCACGAACGGGCTCAAATCCAAGCCGAGTGGTTTCCTGGTGGAAGTGATCGCGGATCAGGAGCGGTTGACGCCCGCGGACAACGAACTCAACCAGGTGATTTCCCGGCGGGCGAGTCCGTTTGGGTTGCCGCTCGCCATCCAACACTTCAATCTCGAATCGCACTTCGTCGGACTTGCCATCGTAGAAGGCAATGAAGAAACTGCTCACGTCGAGCAGTCTGCGAATTTCCGAATAGATGCGCTCGAAGAGAATGTCAGGCTGCAGCGTGGAGCTCAGCGCTCGGCCGATTTCATTCAAGATGTGCAGCTCTTCGCTGCGACGGGCGGTTTGCTGAATCAGGTAGCTATTTTCAACGGCCATGCCAATCTGGTGTCCCAGCGCGAGCAAAAGCCTGAGCTCGGCTGCGGTGAAATTGCGGTTATCGGGAGTTCCGAGTAGAAGAACTCCAAACACGCGTTCCTTAGCCTGCAAGCTGATTCCCACGACGGTCCGAAGCCCCTGGTTGAGCAGCAGCTTGCGCAGATGCTGAAATTGTTCCTCTTTTTCGAGCGTGCGGTAATCGGAATCGCTTGCGAGGTTGCGCAGCACCACGAGCCCGCCGAGACGAGCCACGAGGTTTACGATGTACTCGTCAAGATCATCCTGCTGTGCTGCGGAGCAGAACGCCTCGCCCATGCCGGTGACGACGACAGATGTGGGTCCTTCCGAATCGCCGTAATGCAGGCATAAAGCGCCGGCAGGTATGCGTACCACATTCAGGACTCGATCGAGAGCCTGCGCCAGCATCTTCTGAATTTCGCCGCCGACAAAGCTGGACGTCGCGAGGTTCAGGTTCGAAAGCGCCAGCATGTTTCGTTCGACGCGGCGGCGTTCCTCTTCGTAAACGGCCATCACCATCAGCACAGCAGCAAAAAGCTCCGGAAGAGCCACCAACGGAAGCAGATTGATGTTTTGAAAGCGCCCCAGCCACACTTGAACGACGGTCGCGACGCGAAGCAGGCCCCAGAAGACGAATGTGATAGCGAGCAGAAGATCCGCTCGCGATTCCTGCTTTTGGCCTTCTTCCCAGAAGGTGCGTGCGACCAAGAAAAACGTGAGCGTAACGGAAAGGCCCAACGGGGCCTGGGTCCAACCGCGGTCAAATGCGACGGCCCAAACTGCCAAAGCAGCGGCCACGGCGAAAATGGCGCGGAAGTGGACGGTGAGGCGGCCATAGAGCCGCGCGGAACAATAGAAAGAAAGAGCTGCAATCGCGAGAACCCATTCGTTCGCGCTCCATACCCATTTAGGAAGGGCAATTGCCGGAGGCAACATGGTCGGAACGAAGTGAACAGCAATCAGGAGCCAGCCGATTGACCATGCGAGCAGATATTCCTGCCGTTTTTGCAGATAGACGTAGACAAAAAACAGCCCAAGCAGGAAAGCGCTCGCCAATGGCACAATGGAGGTCGGATTGAGTTGGCTCAACAACTTACCGCCTTCTTCCTAGACTTCTTCCGGAACAAGGGTCTCCGCCGAGAATATCAGAAAACTGCCAGCCTTCCGGCGACGTGTCCAGTCGAGTTTCGTGGAGGTCAACGTCCGGCGAGTCCTGGACTTGGCGCGCAATTGACAGGAAATCTGGGCTGAAAGCGCAGTGCCGCATCCAATAGTGACTATGGCTGATGAGTCAAAAACGGTCAACAGTACCCTCGTACCAACTCCAGTCGTTTCATCTGTTTCCGCTGCGCTCTCTCGATTTCGAGAGGGCTATCCGCTAAGATGGATTGTTTCCGAATCATGAAGGGATTGACTGAATGAATTCCCCGCAAAAACCGCGTGTGCGATTCGCTCCTTCTCCCACGGGATATCTGCACGTTGGCGGCGCGCGCACCGCTCTTTTCAATTGGCTTTTCGCACGGCATGAGGGTGGCACACTTCTGCTGCGGATCGAAGATACCGACGTGGAACGCAATCGGCCTGAGCTTGTGGATGGCATCCTGGAAGGGCTGAAGTGGCTTGGAGTTGAATGGGACGAGGGACCGTATTTTCAGTCGAAGCGGCTGGAAATGTATAGCATCGCTGGGGAGAAGATTCTGGCAAGCGGGGCGGCCTATGCGTGTTACTGCAAGCCCTTGGCTTACGGGGGAGCCGACGCGGCGCACGAGGAGCAAGAGGGCGAGGGCGACGATGAAACGCCGAAATCGGAAAAGATGGTTGCCTGCAATTGCCGCGATTTGAGCGAGGCGGAGAGAGCCGCGAAAGAAGCGCAGGGGATTCCGCGGGCGATTCGTTTTAAGGTCCCGCGGACGGGGGTCACCAAATTCGAGGACGCCGTATTTGGGCCTCGGGAGGTGCAGAATGCGGAGATTGAGGACTTTGTGCTGCTGCGGTCGTCGGGCTTGCCAACGTATCAATTGAGCGTGGTGGTGGACGATATCGACATGCGGATTACACACATTATTCGCGGGGCCGATCACCTGTCGAATACGCCAAAGCAGGTGTTGATTTACCGCGCGCTCGGGGCGGAGCCGCCGATTTTTGCGCATGTGCCGCTGATTCTTGGTGCGGATCGGACACGTCTATCGAAGCGGCACGGGGCCACTAGCGTTGGCTCGTATGCGGATGAGGGATTTTTGCCCGAAGCGTTCCGGAATTTTCTGGCGCTGCTCGGGTGGTCGGCTGGTGGTGACGCAGAATATATGCGGACTCCAGGGTTGATTGAGCGGTTTTCCCTCTCGGGAGTTAGTCGCACGAATGCAATTTTCGACCGAGCGAAACTGGAATGGTTCAATACGCAGTATTTGCAGAAGCCGCCAGTGGAAGAAGTCCTGCCGTATGTTGAGGCGGAATTGAAGCGCGCCGGATTGTGGAAAGATGCGTGGTCGGGCGGTGAGAAGGAATGGTTTTCACGGACGGTGGATTTGATCCGGCCGCGAACACGCTTGCTGCACGATTTTTCGGGATGGGCGCGGGCGTTTTTTACAGACGATTTCGACTATGAGCCAGAGGCGCGCGCAAAATTCTGGAAGGATGAGAAAGTTCCCGGGCTTCTCGCGAAGCTTGCCGATGCTCTCGCGGCCTTGCCGGAATGGAATCACGATGCGTGTGATGCGGCCACGCGCGCTGTGGCGGCAGCGGAAGGCGTGAAAGCCGGCATGCTGATCAATGCGACTCGCGTGGCGATTGTGGGGCGCGCGGTGGCCCCTCCGCTCTTCGATACGATGGTGGCGCTGGGCAAAGAGCGCGTGATAGCGCGGTTGCGGAAGGCGCTGCCTTTGATTTCTGCGTCGTAAAATCCTGCGATTCAGGCAAAGTAGAGGAATGAATTTCGTCCCGCCAAACATCGAACGGGAGCGGTTTCCAATTCGCGGAATTCTTGCGGGCGCGGGGATCGCGCTCGCCGTGGTAGGCCTCGTCGTGTGGTCGTGGACGGGCATGGGCCTGCTACATCTGATCAGCCTCTTCCGAAGCGGCACCACAGTAATCAATGTGAATCAGCCGACGGTGGTGCGCCAGATCCAGCAGTTACAGCGACTCGAAACTGTCTCCTACACAATGGACAAAATTATCTCGGGCGAGCGTAACAACGCTTACTTGCCGAAATTCCTGGCCGGTGACCGGTTGCTCCTCGTGGTGCACGGAGACGTGATTGCTGGGGTCGACCTGGGAAAGGTGCAGCCGGCGGATGTGTCCGTTCACGGGCGGATGATTTCACTGCGGATTCCCGGGGCGGAAATATTTACGACGCGCATTGACAACGCACGGACGCGCGTCTATTCACGCGACACAGGCCTCTTCTCGATTCCGGACCCGAATCTCGAAAGCGAAGTCCGCGAAGAAGCAGAACGTCAGTTGCAGCAGGCCGCGTTGCAGGATGGCGTACTGAAAACGGCTGACCAGAATGCGCGCACCACGCTTTCGCGAATGCTTACAGGCCTTGGATTCGAGCAGGTGGAATTTCGATAGCGAGGCGGAGCCGTGGTTAGTTCGCGGCGCTGAAAATCTCCGCGTGGGCGGCGTTTGATTTTGTGCCAGCAGCGGCCAATTGGAACTTTGCATCGACCGGAATTTTTACAGGTTGCAGGCAGGTAGTGTCGTTGCAAGCTTGATAGCGAAGGGTGATGGGAATTGTAGTCGCGCCGAGCGCCGCATCCGGATGCGCTGTTAGTTTTAGCCGCAGTATCACCTTGCCGGTGTAAACATTCAGCGGTTTATTGGGCGAAAATGAGAATTTTTCCTGATGTCCGTCTGGATAGATTGTGTCGGCGACGTCGAATCCGGCAGGTAGCTGTGGCGTAAGAGTCGTCGGGATTAGATACGGATCGGTGGGCTTGTGAGAGTTCATGTGGAAACCCTTCGCGATCTCGACGACCACCGCAATTTCAAAAGATTTTCCGCACGGGACGGGTTCTAGCGAGACGAATGTTTGCGGCTTAACGACCGCTGCCGGACTGGGTAGCGCCTCTTGAGCTGATACGAGCGCAGTGCCGGCAGAGGCACATATAGTCGCCGCTGCGATTGTGAGGAATA
>Ga0209525_1000091_pt1 | contig 30146 bp, 25 predicted proteins | sample JacPin_JW_Ref_O1_FD_187958 | JGI IMG/M metagenome (GOLD analysis project Ga0209525, IMG submission 187958) | Forest soil microbial communities from Algoma, Ontario, Canada - Jack Pine, Ontario site 1_JW_Ref_O1 (SPAdes) (version 2) | ecosystem: Environmental > Terrestrial > Soil > Boreal... | reverse complement strand
CGAGGATCGCGTGAGTGATTCCGCCAGTTTCGATAACGCCCTTGAGATTCTTTGCCACCGGGGGTACCACGTTGCCGCAGCGATGTTGAGAATGGTGCCTCCGGCGTCAGAATCAGGGAAGCATTCCGACTCACCAGTGAACAATTTTCTGCGTGAAGAATCATTCGAACAGGAACCGTGGGACGGCCCCGCGGCTCTCGTATTCACTGACGGGCACACAGTGGGGGCCAAGCTCGATCGAAACGGCCTGCGTCCGATGCGCTATTGCATCACCTCGGACGGGCTCGTCATCGCTGGATCGGAAGCGGGCCTCTCCGACTTACAACACAAAGAAGTGATCGAACGACAGCGTCTCGGGCCTGGCGAACTGTTTATGGTCGATCCGGCCGCCTCCCGATGCTATCTCCGCGACGATTTCGCGCAATTTCTGCCTGCTCGCGAGAACCATCGAATTCGAAAGTCAGTTCGCCTGCAAACGAATTGCGCAACCCAAGAGAATTCTGCCAAGAATTCCGTTGCTGAATCGAAACGCGTCGCGGCCGCTCTCGGCTGGAGTGACGATCAATATCGCCTGCTCTTCGAATCACTTGGCACTCAAGCGAAAGAAGCTATATGGAGCATGGGCGACGACGCGCCGCCTGCATTTCTTTCGGCGATGCGGCGCCCGATTTGGGATTACTGCAAGCAGCGTTTCGCCCAGGTGACAAATCCGCCAATCGATCCTCTGCGCGAGGGACATGTAATGTCGCTCGACGTTCATCTCGGCAAAGGGTTGGTGATTCCATCGCCACTGCTCGATCCGGGCCAGATCGCGGCGCTTCGTTCGCGCGTACACGGTCCGGTTCGCTCAATCAGTTTCACTTTTGAAGCGGCCGGAAGCGTGAGAGCTGCAATCGAAGCGCTCCAACGGGTACGCGATGAAGCGAGCGATTCTGAGGGCCGAGTCCCGGGCATGATTTTGCTAAGCGACCGCGGCATCAACTCTGAACATGCAGCGGTGCCCGCCTTGCTCGCATTATCTACTGCCTGGAAAGCAATGGTCAGCTTGGGCGCTTGCGATGTTCCGCTCGTGATCGAAACCGGCCAGGTGATTGAGACTCATCACGTCGCGATGCTCATCGCGGCGGGGGCCGGCGCTGTTTGTCCTTATCTCGCATTGGAGCTTTCTGAAAGCGCAGAAGCAGAAGGCGCAACTCGATACCGCGAAGCCGTCGATATCGGCCTCCGAAAAGTGCTTGCGCGAATGGGCATTTGCACGATCGGAAGCTATCGGAATAGCCAGCTCTTCGAAATCGTAGGGTTGAACCAAGATGTACGCGACGAATTCTTCGAAGATGCCGGTGGCGCGCTGGGCGGAAAATCGCTGGAAGAGCTGCTGCAGGATTCCTTGGAGCGCCATACGAGTGCTTTTGCCTCTAGGACGACCAACCTCACTGCGCAGCTGCACGACGAAGGGCTTTATCGCTTTCGCCAAACCGGCGAGCGTCACTCCAGTTCTCCTGACCTCGTCCGCCGAATGCACCAATACGTGAAATCACCCACACCGGAGAACTACCGACCTTATGCTGAGTTGGCTGAGACACGCGATCCTGTCGCAGTCCGCGATCTCTTTGATTTCACTCACGGTAATTCAATCGCGCTCGAAGAAGTCGAGTCGGAGAGCGCGATTCTTGATCGCTTTACCACCCAGGCGATGTCGCTCGGCGCTCTCGGTCCCGAAGCACATCGAACGCTGGCTATCGCTATGAATCGGCTGGGCGCCCGCAGCAACACAGGTGAGGGCGGCGAGGACGCCGATGTCTACCGCTCCGAGCCCGAAGCGGCCAATCGGGTAAAGCAGGTCGCATCCGCCAGGTTCGGCGTAACCACCGAATATCTGGTGAGGGCCAACGAGCTCGAAATCAAAATGGCTCAGGGCTCGAAACCGGGCGAAGGCGGCCAGCTCCCCGCCGCCAAGGTTACGCCGCTGATTGCGCGCCTCCGTCACGCTGTGCCGGGCATGTCCTTGATATCACCGCCGCCGCATCACGACATCTACAGCATCGAGGACCTCGCGCAATTGATTCACGATCTGCGTGCCGTAAATCCGCTCGCTAGAATTGGCGTCAAGCTTGTGTCCGGCTCCGGAGTCGGAATCATCGCCGCAGGCGTTGCCAAAGCAGGTGCGAACGTGATCACGATATCCGGTTTTGACGGTGGTACCGGCGCTTCCCCACTCACCTCGATCAAAAATACCGGACTCCCGTGGGAAATCGGTCTGCGCGAAGCTCACAATACATTGCTTCGGTCGGGATATCGCCGCCGCGTGCGGCTGCGCGTTGATGGCGGATTCAAATCAGGCCGCGATCTAATCGTGGCTGCACTTCTCGGCGCCGACGAATTTGGATTCGGCACCGCGGCGCTGATTGCAATCGGATGTGTGATGGCGCGGCAATGCCATCTCAACACCTGCCCCGTCGGAATCGCCACCCAGAATGAGGAATTGCGCGCTCGGTTCGAGGGCAAGCCGGAGATGGTGATGTCATATTTCCGCGGAGTTGCGGAAGAAGTGAGGGAGCGGCTCGCTCAACTTGGCGAGCAGTCCCTTGCCGGCATCATTGGCCACGCCGAACGACTTCAACCAAAGAATCCGAGAGCGGCACGAGCACTCGGCGGCTTTTTCGGGGTGTCACCCGAATCGCAGGAAGGTTCTCCTGCGCCCGCTTCCTGTGAGTGGACCCTCGATAACATGCTGATCGCTCACCTCGATTCTGGAGCAATAAGCCCCGCGGTGTTCCCGATCGAGAATTCGGATCGCAGCGTCGGAGCCTATCTCAGTGGGCATATCCTGCGTCGCACCTCCTTCGCAGGCTTGGGCGACCAGCAACATGAAATTGAATTCTCCGGTACTGCCGGACAAAGTTTCGGTGCCTTTCTTATCCCAGGACTCAGCTTCCAGCTCCACGGCGAGGCAAACGATTACGTCGGAAAAGGTTTGAGCGGGGGCACGATTGCAATTTCGGCCGGAGCAGATGCGTCCCGGCGCGCCGATCTATTGGTAGGCAATACCGTCCTCTACGGCGCCACTTCCGGGGAACTATACATCGCTGGGCGCGCGGGCGAGCGCTTCGCCGTTCGTAATAGCGGTGCGCTTGCAGTCGTCGAAGGTGTCGGCCACCACGCCTGTGAATACATGACGGCTGGAGTCGTAATTATTCTCGGTCCCGCAGGCATGAACCTCGGCTCGGGAATGACGGGCGGCTTGATCTACGTTTCAAAAGATCTGCTCGCGTCCGACAGCTACAACCGCGAATTCGTGCATTGCACAAATGCTCTCGGGCCCGTGGATCGAAGTGAAGACGCAAGACTTCGCCGAGCCCTGGAGGAGCACGTTCGCCTAACCCGGAGCCCCCGCGCTATGCGGTTGCTGGAAGCGAAAGGTCCGTTGGCCCTATTGCGCCTCGAGCCGATTCATCTTCCGTGTTCGCTCGCACAGACTTGGTCGCCGCTGCTTAAGCGTTGGGAAAAACGTGCTGACGATGGCGGAATGACAGCCGAGAAGTTAGTGCATCGAATCCGTCTAGATTCAGCAGAAGCCGTTGATGAATCGGTCGCCTGAAAACGGCGGCGAGCAACAACCGCCGGGCGCCGTAGATTCGCATCGAGATGTGAGATTCCATGTTTGCTATAATTCGGAACACACAGAATGGATCTCGACTACCTCACCACATTCTCGAAATCGCAAAGCAAGGCAGCTTCTCGCGCGCTGGCCAAAAATTGTTTTGCTCCCAACCGGCCGTCAGCGCTCAGATTCGCCAACTCGAAGAGGAATACGGCCAGAAGCTCTTCGACCGCGTCGGAAAATCTATGAAACTCACCGCGGCATTCGTTTCAATGGTTCGCCATGGATTCGGTGGCGATTCCGATCACGGCCACAACGGCCACTCCGCTCACACCACAAAGAAACACAAGGCCACAAAATGAAGAATCAGAACTCAGCGCGTGCCTTCCGCATCGGTATCGCCGGTCCGGTTGGCTCCGGAAAGACGGCTCTCGTCGATCGTCTTAGCCAGCGCCTCTGGCCAAAATACAATCTTGCCGTCGTGACCAACGACATCTACACCAAGGAGGACGCCGAATTCCTGCTGCGGCAGGGGACGCTTCCCGCCGATCGCGTCCGCGGAGTTGAGACTGGTGCCTGCCCGCATGCAGCCATTCGCGAAGATGCCTCGATGAACTTGCAGGCGATTGCCGATTTTGAGCGCACGCTTCCGGGACTCGAGCTGATCTTCGTCGAAAGCGGAGGCGATAATCTTGCCGCCGCGTTCAGCCCTGAGCTTGTCGATATTTGGATCTACGTTATCGACGTCGCCGAGGGCGATAAGATTCCCCGCAAGGGCGGTCCGGGAATCACTCGCTCGAACCTACTGGTAATAAATAAAATTGACCTCGCACCGTTCGTCGGTGCATCGCTCGAAGTGATGGAGCGCGACTCGCGGAAAATGCGGGGCGAGCTGCCGTTTGTGTTCACGAATCTGCGCGATGCCGTCGGGCTAGACCCGATCGTGGCCTGGATTGAAGACGAAATGAAGCGGCCCGTTGAATCGCGCCATCCGGTCATCGACGCCCACGGTAGTTATCAGGGCCTTCCTCATTCGCATGATCACGACCATCCCCACACATGCTCATGATCATCGGCACTAGGAACTAATGCCTTGGAAACGGATCGAATTGTCGCTCTCCCGCCTGCTACGTCGGCGATTAGCTATCTTCAACTGCTCCACTTGGCCGATAGCGCTCTGCCGATTGGCGCCCTAGCCCATTCATTTGGGTTCGAGACTCTCGCTTCGCGCGGACTTTTGAAAGTCTCCAATCTTGAAAGCTTCCTACGCGGCTACCTTGAGGAAACCGGAATCGCGGAAGCAGTCTTTTGCCGCGAAGCGTTTCTGCTCGCAAGCAATGGCGGCAAATGCTTTTCAATCGAACGATGGCGCAACCTGAACGCCACCCTCAGCGCGATGAAGCCCGCGCGCGAGTCCCGTTGCGGCAGCACAGCCCTGGGTCGAAACTTTCTCATGGCCGTAAGCGCTCTAGAAGATTTCCCGGTCATTAGAAGTGCAATTGAAGATGCTAATCGAGGGTCGAGCCAGCACCATGCGCAGGTCGTCGAGCACAGTCCGGCTTTCGGCCTGGTCGGCGGCGTGCTGGATTTCATCGAAGAAAGCGTACTCGTTGCTTACCTGCACCAATCAGTTGCGAGTCTCGTTTCCGCCTGCCAACGTCTGCTCCCACTCGGACAAACCGAGGCCGCTCGAATTCTCTGGAATCTCAAGCCGACAATGATTGAAACGGCAAAGCGTAGTCTCTCAGCACATCTCGACGATGTTTGCTGCTTCAATCCATTGCTCGATTGGGGCGCCATGGAGCACCCTGCCCTCGGAACCCGCCTTTTCATCAGCTGAACTCAATGCTCATACTCGACGAAACCGCCAAACGAAAGCCGTCTGCCACTTACGCGGCCGCCCGCATAAACGCCTCGCTCGATCTTAGTTTCGAATACGACGCTGCACGACGAACTACTGTGCTCGCCGCGAGTTCACAGGAACCGCCGCTAAAAGTCGTCCGTGCTTTTAGACTTGAAGATAGCAGCGCTCTTGTTCACCTCCACAACGTTTCGGGCGGCCTGCTCGGCGGCGATGAGTTAGCGATGTCGTTGGAAATAAGCGAGAACGCACAAGCTCAAGTCACCACCACAGGCGCCACTCGCATCTACCGCTCGCGTGCAGATGCGGCTCCAGCGATCCAGCGAATCCATGTCCACGTCAGACAAAACGCATGCCTCGAATATTTGCCCGACCCAATCATTCCGTTTGCCAGTTCCAGGTTCGCTCAAGATACGAAGATCCAACTCGATGGAGGTTCCGGCCTATTCTGGTGGGAGGTTCTTGCTCCTGGTCGCGAAGCCCGCGACGAGCTGTTTGCCTACGATGCCGTCGAAATGAAAACCAGCATCTGCGCCTTCGATAATCCAATTGCGATCGAACGCGTCCACGTACAGCCCCGCCTTTATCCGCTCACCTCGCCCGCTCGACTCGGAAAATATCGCTATTGGGCTACTTTTTACATTTGCCGTGTTGGCGTGGAGCCTAACGCATGGCTCGCTCTCGAAGAGCAACTCCGAGAAGTCGCGCGCGAACTTTCTCCGGCAGCTGACGCGCTGTGGGGCATCAGCTCCTTGCTCGCCCACGGCATTGTCTGCAGATGCTTGGCTATACACGGACGCGACGCTCTCGCCGGCCTCCACAAACTCTGGCGCGCCGCGAAATTCGCGCTATATGGCACCGAAGCAATTCCACCGCGAAAGGTAAATTGAAGCCGAACTCGTAATTCATTCGGGAGAAAACTCATGCACCTGACGCCTCGAGAACAAGAAAAGCTAATGATCGTCGTCGCAGCCGACCTTGCCCGTAAACGCCAGGCTCGCGGCCTGAAACTTAATTACGTGGAAGCGGTCGCGATCCTCTCCGCTGAAGTGATGGAAGCGGCCCGCGATGGAAACACGGTCGCCCAGATCATGAGTTCAGGTGCGAAGATTCTGAATCGAAGCCAGCTGATGGATGGCGTAGCCGAGATGATTCACGAGGTGCAGGTCGAAGCCACTTTCCCAGATGGCACAAAACTCGTTACGATTCACGATCCAATCCGGTGACCTCGTGAATCCTGGTGAATATCTTCTTGATGAAAATGCCGGACCGATCCTCGCGAATACTGGCCGCAGCACGCTTCGCCTCATCGTCAAAAATACCGGTGACCGGCCCGTCCAGGTCGGCAGCCACTACCACTTCTTCGAAGCCAATCGGGCGCTCTCGTTCGACCGTCCCGCGGCGTTCGGCCTACGGCTCAACCATCCTGCCGGCACAGCGGCGCGCTTTGAGCCTGGCGAAGAAAAAGAAGTGGAGCTCACCGAGTTTGGAGGCGGCCGCGTGATTCACGGCGGCAACGGCTTGGTCGGCGGCGCAGTGTCCGATTCCTCTTTGCAAAAGCGAGCGATAGAGCGCGCGCGAAAAGAGGGCTTCCAGTCGAGCGGCTCGAGAGACTCAAAGGCCGATTCGAAGAGTGAGTTGAAATGACCCTCAAGATTCCCCGCCGCACCTACGCCGATCTCTACGGTCCCACCAAAGGCGACCGCATTCGACTAGCTGACACTGATCTCATTATCGAAATCGAAAAAGACTTCACCCATTACGGTGACGAGATCACGTTCGGCGGTGGAAAGGTAATTCGCGACGGCATGGGCCAAAGCAGCACCGCAATCCGCGAAACAAAACCCGGCGCGCTAGATCTCGTCATCACCAACGCCGTGATTCTCGATCACTGGGGAATCGTAAAGGCCGACATCGGCGTCAAAGACGGCCGCATCGCTGGAATCGGCAAAGCCGGAAATCCTGACACAATGGACGGCGTCGATCCCAATCTCGTCGTCGGCGCCGCCACGGAAGCCATCGCCGGCGAAAACCTGATCATTACCGCCGGCGGCATCGATAGCCACGTTCATTTCATCTCTCCGCAGCAAGTTTGCGAAGCGATTTCGAGCGGGATCACAACCATGATCGGCGGAGGCACAGGTCCTGCCACCGGCACAGCCGCCACCACTTGCACGCCCGGCGCCTGGAACCTCGCGCGCATGTTACAGGCTGCCGAAGCGTGGCCAATGAATTTCGGCTTTCTCGGCAAAGGAAACTCCTCCGCCCTCCCGCCTCTGGCCGAACAAGTCGTAGCTGGCGCGTGTGGCCTAAAACTCCACGAGGACTGGGGCACCACGCCCCCCGCAATCGACGCTTCTCTCAAAATCGCCGACGAGTTCGACGTTCAGGTTGCGATTCACACCGACACGATAAACGAAGCGGGCTTCCTCGAAGCCACAGTTGCCGCAATCGCCGGTCGCACGATCCACACCTACCACACCGAAGGTGCCGGCGGCGGCCACGCCCCGGACATCATTCGCATCGCGTCATTCCCCAATATTCTCCCTTCATCAACGAATCCCACGCGCCCCTTCACGATCAACACAATTGCCGAACATCTCGACATGCTGATGGTCTGCCACCATCTGAATCCCAATGTTCCCGAAGATGTCGCTTTCGCCGAAAGCCGCATTCGCCCCGAAACCATCGCCGCCGAAGACATCCTCCACGATCTGGGCGTCATCAGCATGCTCTCGAGCGATTCCCAGGCCATGGGCCGCATCGGCGAAATCATCATTCGCACCTGGCAGACCGCGCACAAAATGAAAACACAGCGCGGCCCGCTCTCGGAAGATTCCGTCCGCAATGACAATTACCGCGCGAAGCGCTACGTCTCGAAGTACACCATCAATCCCGCCATCACCCACGGCATATCCAGCGAAGTCGGATCCATCGAATCGGGCAAGCTTGCCGACTTCGTTCTCTGGAAGCCTGCATTCTTCGGCGTGAAGCCCGAGATGATCATCAAGGGCGGTTTTATTGCCTGGAATGCGATGGGCGACCCGGGCTCCTCGATTCCCACTCCTCAACCGGTTCTCTATCGGCCGATGTTCGGCGCTTTCGGCTGTGCGCCCGCCGCCACGAGCATTACATTCCTTTCCAAAGCGGCTCTTGCGGCTGGTCTGCACGAAAAGCTTGGGCTGAAAAAAACTGCCGTTGCCGTTAAAAACTGCCGCAATATCGGGAAAAAAGATCTCATCCACAATACCGGCACCCCCGACATCGCCGTTGATCCCGAAACTTACGAAGTACGCATCGACGGACACCTCATCACATGCGAGCCCGCCACCATTCTCCCGCTCGCCCAGCGCTATTTCCTCTTCTGAGGCCCGCGTAATCCTCCTCACCAAATCACCGGTTCCCGCGCTGCAACGCGCAACTCCTCATCAGTGGGTGCGCCTGCGATCCCGAGTCCAGCACATCCTGCAATCGATGGCACTCAATCATGGTCTCAGGCGAGGCCACGCGCTATGGAAGCAAGAGGGCCAGCACGCACTGCGGGTATTGCCTCTAGCTCCCTATTCAGCGAGCGACGAGCGGCACTGCTGACTTTGTATCCTCGCTTGCAGGGATCGATCGAGGAAACGCTGCTGGCACTTGGCGATGGACTGAGTGCAAGTGAAGGCGATGACGGAAAGACTCCCCCCATAAAGAGCGAGCCAACTTCACGTTTGATAGGAAAAACGCTGATCCTTTAGAAGCGAGTTTTCGGTTCATCTTCGTCCTCCTCGGGCCCAATATCTCTTTCGTTGCAACCGCCCCCCGGGCCATGTACAAAGGCGCTTCGGAAAGGCTGGCACGCAGCGTATTACGTTATGTAGATGTTTTATCCTTATACGGATATACATGCAAAAAAGGAAAGAATTTGCTCGGCGCATTGGAGTGAGCCAGAACTATCTTTCGGCGATGGAGCACGGAAAGGTGCAAATAGGCGCAGAGATCCTTTTGAGAATCAGTCAGCAGTTTGGCAAATCGATCGAGTGGTTGCTCATTGGCGACCCTTAGCATCGGCCTTAGCCAATCAAAGAAGCCAGATACTAATTCTAGACCTCAGTAATGTTCTAGTTATATGCTATGGGAAATTACCTAACTCTTTGGATCAATCTCTGTTTAGTGACCGGTTGACAAGAGATGTTGGGAGCGCGATCATGTACCCCAGTTTTCGGACGAGGATGTAGAAAAAAAGCCGAGGACGAGCCAACTGAAGTCCACCTTGCGGCCAGGGGTCTAGTTCCCTGCCGGCACTAACCGGTTGCGTCAAGGTAATCCGCAACCGGAGGATTTTAGGTGGCCGACAAGGACATTCGAGACGTACGTCGCAATCACCCTTCCGATCAAGAGAACCAAACCCAAAAGATAAGCAGCCCACCTCACGATCCTGAATCATCTGCACAACCGATCCAGACCTCAGTCGAAGTGTCTCCTGACGCTCTAGAGCAGTCCGACAGCTCGCTAAACGGTGGCGTGGAAGAGTCTCAAAGAATCGCGGTAACTTGCAGAGGCAAAAATTGCCGCCCATTAACCCAAGCACAAGAACTTAGGGAAGTAGAAGGTAGCAGAAGCATCTTGATACAACTCCGAGAGTTGAGGATACAAGTTGAACAGATCAGAGCCAGGGCCGATCGGGCAGGCGATTACCGCACTTCTCTGTTAGCTGTAAGAGAAAAAACACGGCTTGTAGAACTGGAAGCTCGATTAACCGGTGAGCTGAACGAAAGGCCGCAAACCAAGATTTTGAACTTCACCCTCGACGCAGAAACTGCCAGACGCATGACGGAAACTTTTTTGGCTCGCCACCTAGGAGTGAACCCAACATGAGCGCAAGCGCCGTCGACCACGGTCAACTGTTATCTTTGGCTCACGAAGATTTAGCTTGCTATGCCATTGCACAATGGCCTCAGTTCGAGCGAGCTGCTCATCATGAACTAATCATTTCAAAGCTTGAGGCGGTAGAGCGGGGTGAAATCAAGCGATTGATGATTTCCATGCCACCGCGCCATGGAAAGAGCCTTATCGCAAGCTCGATCTTCCCGGCGTGGTTCCTGGGTAGACATCCGCAGTACGACGTAATATTCGCAACCTACGGACAAGAGTTTTCTGACGGCTTTGGAAGGCGTGTTCGCAATTTCATTGCTGGTCCTCTTCATCAAGCAACATTTCCGAACTGTCGTTTGAGCGAAGACTCGACAGCCGCCCATCGGTTCAGTACCACAGCTGGTGGCGCATACTTTGCGGTCGGCAGAGGAGGATCCATCACGGGCAGAGGTGCCAACTTATTGCTTATTGACGATCCCATTAAAGGTCCCGAAGCGAACAGTCAAACGATTCGGAGAGCGCTTCATGAGTGGTACGAGTCTGTGGCCTACACCCGCCTGACGCCGGCTGGGGCCATTATTATCACACAGACGCGCTGGCACGACGATGACCTGTCAGGTTGGCTGCTTCGCGAACACACAAGCGAAAACTGGGATGTCCTTCGCTTGCCTGCGATTGCCGAGCAAGATGAGTGTTTTCGTAAAGAAGGCGAGGCGCTTTGGCCCGAAAGATTCCCGTTGCTCGAGCTTGAAAGGATTCGCATGGCAATCGGTGGCCGGGCTTGGGCGTCCCAGTACCAACAAAGACCTGCGGCGGCAGAGGGAGTGATCTTCAAGCGGGACTGGTGGCAGTTTTTTTCGCTACCACTTACGGTGAAGTTTGATCGGACCGTACAGTCGTGGGATACCGCCTTCAAAAAAGGAACAGAAAATGATTTCAGTGTATGCACGACTTGGGGTGTGGCTGGCGACGGCTATTACCTGTTGCACCTGTGGAAGGAGCGAGTGGAATTTCCAGAACTGAAACGCGTACTGTCTTCGTTGGCAGAGGAGTGGAAGCCAAACGCGATTCTCGTCGAAGATAAGGCTAGTGGGCAGAGCCTAATACAGGAGCTGAAGCTTTCTACGGCGCTTCCCCTAATCCCAATCAAGGTTGATAGCGACAAACAGACTCGGGCGCAAGCAGTCACCCCACTTATAGAAGCGGGAAAGGTATTTCTTCCACAATTAGCACCGTGGGTAAGCCATTACATAGAAGAGATGGCATGCTTTCCCAACGGAATTCATGACGACGTCGTTGACGCCACAACACAAGCCCTGAACTATCTCCGCGTGAAGCCAGAGCTTTGGGCCATAGTGCTAGGTCCCTCACGCTTTGACCGGGAACTCGATAAAGAGGCACTTTGGGAGAAGGCCAAGCTTGGCTATCCAATGTCGCCCGAAGAAATCGAACGGATGTAAATGTGGAGGCGATGAATCGCGGTTTGTCGCACCGATCGCTCAGAAATCTTTGAACGCCTGGCGAGAACCTCAAATTACCAAACGAAGCCAAAATCGCCCGACGAAGGAAAATAACGTGAACAAAACTGATTCAAACCGCCTCAATGCGCAAAACTCCACTGGCCCTGACGATACGACTTCGACCAGATTCAACGCTGTCAAGCATGGCCTGTTGGCAAAAGGCATGACTGAACTCGACGATTGGGAGGCGTACGAGTCTTTAGTTCAACGGCTTACACTGGCCTACGATCCCGTCGGAGACCTGGAAATCTTCTGGGTCCGAAGAATTGCTTTCTGCATGACTAGATTAAACCGAGCCGCCAGGCTCGAAGCGAATTACATTAACGCAGAGATCCATCCTCCGTCGCAGGAGCAGGACTGCCAGACACCGATTACTTCCGATCTTGGACTCTCGACAGCAATAGGTGCGCTGAGCGCCATAAACTTAGTTTCAGGTTTTCAGCGTTACGAAACTGCGATCGAGAATAAGCTATATCGAGCGATTCACGAACTTGAACGCAGACAACGAATGCGAAAAGGAGAGTATGTCCCTGCCCCGCAAAGCGTAGACGTCTCGATACACTCGGAACGTGAACGCGAAATCTAGGGTGGCGATCGACTTGCCACAAAATCAGTACTTCTCGACTATTGCTGCCGACGTCTTTGAGCTTCAAGATGAACAGCATAACCCGGCCGACGAACGTTCATTGTCTGACCGGCGCGTGCGCAGGAAAGACGATAGTCCTACCCCGGGCAGAAGGCGACGTCATAAGTTCCGTCGAGCAGTGCGAAAAGGAAGGCGTGATTCTGTGCACAGTGCCCAAGTAAGCGAACTGGAAATTCCGGTTACGATCCAAGGGTCGAAGCCCGTGGAGGGGACGGACCGACGAGAGCTATTCACCGAGGCGACAAAAACGACAATTGTCTCGGAGAACGGTGCGGTACTTTGCCTGAAGTCGAGCGTCTTGCCCGGGCAATGTGTTTTTCTTCGAAATGAGCACTCCGGGAGAGAGATTCTGTGCAAAGTGCTCGAGTCGCGGCAAGGAGGGGTCGCTCACTACACCGACCTCGAATTCGTCGATTGCGATCCGAAATTTTGGGATGTCTCTGCCGAACAACCAGTGGCAGCCAGACAGACGCCGGAGATTCATAAAATAAAGCCGGGCGGGACGAGTCCGGTCGCCACGCTGGGGATGGAGCCGAGCTCACGACCCGGGGGCCACGTCGCTTTGTCCTTTCTGGAAACTAATACCATGGCGCCCGTCTGCCCTGAGTCGACAAAGCCAGAATGGAATGATGCGAAAGACCAGGAGCTTATGGCCGCGCTGATTGCAATAGACGCCAAGCAGCTGGCCAAGCGAGAATCCGACAAGAAAAGTGCAACCGAGTCCGAGCCAAAGGCGGCGTTCGAGGATGCTTCAGAGCAAAGCGAAACAATTTCGGACACCGCAAGCGATGCGGAAGTATTTTCAACGCCGGCATCCCGGATTTGCCGAACGCGCAAGTTCACGGCATACAGGAATCCAATTGCAGTAGGAGTCGCCGCGTTCGTCTCGATCGCGGCGGTCTTGAGCATCGCGTGGCACATTAGACATAGTTCGATTCACAGCAACCGACCATCCGCATCCACAACTCAATCAAGGCAACACGCGGTTCCTGTTCCCTCCCCTGGGCAGTCGTCGCCAACAGGAGGTTCGGCTGTTGCCATCGGTACGCCAATTGCGGCAGACGCCCCGCAGCGAAGCAATGTCGTCTCACATTCTGCTGTGTCCGCCACACCCAAAGTGAAAACAAGCAATGGCACACTTAGTTCCCCTAAGGGAGCATTAGCACAGGCAAAATCTGGAAAGCTAAATGAGCTGAGTACTGAGGAAATCATCCCCGCAAAAATTCTGTCGCAATCCCTGCCATCCATTCCTCCGTGGGCGAAAGGGCTCGACATGGACGGGATTGTGCAACTCGACGCCCTGATCGATGAAAACGGGAACGTGGCGGAAGTAAAGCCAATGTCTGGACCGCGCTTATTGCAACGCGCGGCCGAAAGAGCGGTGGCGCTATGGATATTTCAACCAGCACTGTCGGACGGGAAGCCGACTGCAACACACATAGTGCTCACGGTTCAGTTCCAGAGGTAGAAAAATTCAGATTTGAGGCGGGGCCGGTGAGCAGATCTTTTTCGAGAGACCGAAGAACTGGTTCGTTAGGCCGCTTTGATATCCTGGGACGCGGGGCCATCGGAGTGGCTCAACCGATAGAATCGGGCATCGCAATCAACGCAGCGGAACGGGCGGACTCCGATTGCGCGGAGGAGATACTTCTCCACGGCGTTACGCCGATGCGACCGAAATACCTCCGAACTACCGCAATGTGGACAGGACCGGTTGGACGCGGGCTTCATCGCTAATGCTCCCTGCGAGGGCCGGGATACGTGCGGCTAAGCTCATTTAATGTTCTTCATTAGTAAAGGTATTGGGTATGCTTTGCAAGCAGCTTGCCGGAGGTAATCCCTACTTATGTAAAGCCTTGATCGTCAGTCTGCACCCCGCTCAGTATGAGAGCCCTGAGCCACCTGCGCCGGGACGCAGCAAATTTTCTGTGAGAGACTCACGGTTTGGGGGCTGGCACTCGGGATCTTTATCGTGAGTTATCTCACTGGATTGCAATCGGTGCTGGAACGCTTGCCGATCCGCGGTAAAGGGCGCCTTGCAGACGCGGTGCTCTCGAATAGGAGTGGGGAATTCGAGTGTCATCCGTTGCCCGGCGTCACTGTTTCCGTCAGGGCAAATCAACAAATCGAGCGATGGATGTGGGCGGGAGCTTACGAGACCGAACTGGTTTCCCTCCTGAAGAAAACGCTTAAGCCTGGCATGACCTTTTTAGACCTCGGCGCTAACATTGGATACTTCTCAGTGATCGCTGCAGCGCTTGTGAAGGATGGCGGTCAAGTTCACGCCTTCGAGCCGATGCCGGAGAATCGCACCCGTCTACTAATAAATTTGGCGCCGTTCCATTGGGCTATGGCCCAACCGTACGCAGTCGGCAATGTCACAGGAGAGGTTCCGATTCATTACAACGAAAAAGAGCCTGGGTGGGCATCAATATATGACCAGCGTCGGCTTGAGAACTTGCCATGCACCTCAACTGCGAGCGTCGTACGATTGGACGACTGGATGCGAAGTTATTCGCTCAATCGGGTAGATTTCATCAAGCTAGACATCGAAGGCGGCGAGTTGAATGCCCTACTCGGCGCCCAACGAATGTTAGGTCATTTTCATCCCACGATTGTCGCCGAGACAAGATCAGGTTGGAATTACGACGAAATCCGCCAACTGCTGAAGGCCACAGGCTATGAATGTCGTCCATTTCAGGGAGATTCCATCTTGGCTACGCCGACGCCTTAGCGGGGCGCGGGGTCCGGTTCATCGGCCAAGTGCATCTCAGAGTCACTGGAAATCCTGGAGATGATCCCCATTCCTCTTATCTTCCGGAACTTTTTGAAATGCGGCAGGGTTCAGCACCGGCGTTGCGACTTCGGAAAAATCCTTGCGGTTCCGGCGCTGCCCGGTACTGGCGTTACGGTTTAGCGAGAGCAAACGCAAACAGCGCTGATCCCGCCGGCAAGACAACATACTGTTTTCCGTCTAGCTCGTACGTCATCGCAGTAGAATAAATGGCCGCTCCGAGCTGCACGTGCCACAAGTCCTTTCCGCTTTGCGCATCCAGCGCAATAAAATTCCCGTCCGAATCGCCCGCAAACACCACATTTCCCGCCGTTGACAAGGCTCCACCATTCGGAGCGCTGAAATACTTGAACTCCCATTTCTGCTCCCCAGTCAGCGGGTTCAATGCCTGTAACGCTCCCTTCGGCCTTTCCACCGGATCCGGCACGTATACGCTTCCCAAAAAATCATGTCCGGTGCGATATTGCTGCGGGGAACTGGTAAAAACGTCGCACTCTGTCGACGTGGCGACGTATAGCAGCTTCATGTTTGGGCTGTAGGACGGGGCATACCAGTTCGTCATCCCGAGCGCCCCAGGGCAGACAAGATTCCCTCCGTCTTTCGTTTCCAGTGCCGTGTTCACGACCGGTTTGCCATCTGCGCCAATTCCTTTGGCCCAGGTCACGCGTCCAAACGGTTTTGCGGAAAGAAACTCTCCGTTAGTGCGATCCAGCACATAGACAAACCCGTTCCGGTTCGCCAGAACCAGCAACTTCCGCTGCTTCCCGTACCACTCCGTATCCAGGAGCACCGGAATCTGCGTAGCGTCGTAATCGTAAAGATCATGAGGTGTAAATTGGAAATACCACTTCAACTTTCCACTATCCGCATCCAGAGCGAGCATCGAATTGCTGTAGAGATTGTCTCCGTTGCGATCGCCACCATAATTACTTGGAGAAGGATTACCCGTTGGCCAATAAATAAGATTCAATTCCGGATCGTAGGAACCCGTAATCCACGCTGGGGCGCCGCCTGTTTTCCATGAATCGCCCGGCCAGGTCTGATGTCCCGGCTCGCCCGGACCCGGTACCGTGTTGAATCGCCACACGCGCTTGCCGGTATCCGCGTCGTATGCATCAATAAATCCGCGCACGCCGTACTCGCCGCCGGACACGCCGACAATCACTTCGTTCTTCACGGCCAGCGGCGCCACGGTGAACGTGTAAGCCTGGTGATAATCCGCGGCCGTCACATCCCACAGCACATTTCCCGTTTTCGTATCCAGCGCGATCACATGCGCGTCCAGTGTCGCCAGGAACAGTTTATTGCCGAGAATCGCGAATCCGCGATTCACCATCCCACAGCACGGCTGCAGTTTGTCCGGCAAATTCCGCTGGTAACGCCAAATGGCGCGGCCTGTCCGGGCGTCGATGGCAAACGCGCGGTTATTCTGCCCCGTTCCATAGAGCACGCCATCCACCGCTAGTGGGGTGGTCTCAAACTGTCCAAGATCGCCAACCTGAAAGGCCCATTGCAGCGACAAAGCGGACGCGTTGCTCGCGCTGATCTGATCCAGTGTGCTGTAGCGCCAACCTGCATAACTTCCTGAATACGTCAGCCAGTTCTGCGGTTCCTGCGCAGCTCCGCGGATTCGCTCGTAGGTGACCTGTGCCGTAGCAATCGAAGCGGTGAATACCAACAGCCCCAACAACCCGAACCATTTTTTCATCATGCCTTTCTCGATGATCGACGGCATAACTTCCTATCGATTCGGTTAGATAAACAGGCAGGTTCATTCACCCCGCAAACTCTCCATGTACGCGAGCAGGTCCTGCAGTTCTGCTGCGCTAATCATCTGCTCGGTATACGCGGGCATCAGCGATGTGCGCTCGTGGACAATTGTTTCCACATCACGCTTCAAAAGAAGCCAAAGCCTCTGGCTGGTGTCCAGAAGCTGGACCGAAAATGTATCTTCGTTTTTAGCTACACCGGTCACTTTTTCACCGTTCTTCAGAACCACGGTCACAGTGTCGTACACCAACGGCGAACCGTAGTGGTTATTGGGATCCAGCATCCCGTCGCTCAATTCCTTATCCGGGTCGCGAATCGACTCGATCAAGTAAGTTATCGATCGTGAAGCGCCCACGCGCGTTAAGTCCGGTCCCAGCAGCCCTCCGCGTCCCTTCACCATGTGACACGTCGCGCAACCTGCCTCTCCGTGGAAAAGCTTTTCGCCCTTCGCTGCGTCACCTGAAGCCTTGGAATGTTGCGATGGGGTCCGCGAACGCAAGTACGCAATAATCGCCCATGTCTCAGAGTCTTCAAATCCATTCGCCGGCATTTGCGTCCCCGGCACTCCCTGTGTAATCGTGCGAAATATCTCGGCGTCACTGGAGCCGTGCGTCCACCGGCCCGACGTGAGGTCCGGCCCACGCCCACCACCTTTTGCACTCAGCCCATGACATGGAGAACAGTTGGCTCGAAACAGCGAAGCACCCTCGTTAATCGCCGCTGAATTGGCCGCAGCCGGATTTGTCACGGGTTTCTCTTGTACCGACTGCCTGTATATCACTCCAATTTGTACTGGGAAGTACAATGCAACGAGCAACGTGGTTATGGCCATTGTCCGCACCGGTCTCTTCATGCGATCATTCACGTTTTAACTCCTTGTCATCGCACAGTTCTGGAGCTCCGTCACCCTCCTGCCCACGCAACGTCCGGCGCTGCGCGGTAGTCTACGGAAGCAGCAATGGCGCGTCAACGTCACTTCGGGGTGAGCGCTAGACACTCTTGTTTCTGTCGAGCAGATGTTTTTCGAGGTCCTGCTGCTAAATCCGCGGCGAAAATTACTCAAATAGGAAGGCGCCCACCCTTAAGCCTCATCAGGAAAGCGCCTCGGATGCAAGATTTCCTGGGTGATGAATCTCTTCCAAGAGACTTGGGGTAGCGCTTCCCCTGCGATGATGTCCATTCGCCCGAGTCGTAAGGGCCTTCGGCGATTATGGGCGGTTGAAAACCACCAGCACCCTGCGTGAAATGCACCACAACCCCCACGCCGGGAACCCTTAGACTTTCGCAGGCTCTCCCCGACACACACTGACCACTACACTTAGCCTCGCAACACTGGACTAAAAAGTTTGGCCCTCATCCTGTATTGCTCGATTTCAGATAGGAAAAGTTCTCGGGCGTCACATCCGCGAACGCCGAATTCCGAACATTGACTCCTGCGATCGTAAAGGATTATGGCGGCTTTGGCCGGTGAATATCACCAGAGCGGTTGGATGGGAACATGTGTAATCTGCAAGAATATTTGAAGCGCCTGACTCCAGCGCGTGACCGCCGCCTTAAGATGCGCGTCACTCCTACTTCCCCGGTATATGTAATGTTCGGCGATACCGGCGGTAGCGTCGTCAATGTAACTGAAACGGGCATGGCCATTGCTATCGCTGTAGGCAACCTTCCGGCAGTTGGTGATTACCCCATACGCATTCGCTTACAGTTGCCCATGTCCAGCCAAAACGTCGAAGTCTCCGCCCGGATCGTGTGGCTGAGGGAATCTAAAAAAGTCGTCGGCGTCCGCTTGGTTGATTGCACCGCCGAGGCCCGCTCGCGGGTTTCAAACTGGATCGCATCCGAAAAGTTAGCCACCGAATTTGAACAGCCAGCACAACTCCTTGCCCACAAAAGGCAGCCTTTGGAGATCGGGGCGTCTAGCAATCCATCAGCTCCCGATGAGGAAGCAGCAGCGCATTATACGGAGGTGTTTCCGGCCGAAAAAAATTATGCAGAACACCTCACCCAGGTCGACGAAAACACGCCGCAGCAAGATCGATTTCCAGCCCCTCTCAGGTCCCACACCGGCCCTAATGATTTGATTCTCCGCGCGGCTTCGAAAATCTCAACAGCCAGTCTTCCTCGAATCCTCAGCGCGCCTCAAGTGCAGTCCACCTCCGACCGGGTCGCGCCCAGCGCGTCAAATGCTCCAATCGCCGGAGTTGGATCGCAAGGTCCAACAGACGAAGTCAAGCCGTCTGCGGACGGCGCTGTGGACTCAGCCTCGCATCCCTATATTTTTGATCTGTCCGGATTGCATGTAGCCGCACTGGTGTTCTTATTTGCTGTGGTCGGTTTAATCATTGGAATTGTGGCAACGAAAGCCAGCGTTGATGTCTTGGCTTCTCTGGGACGCGGCCCGTTCGGAAAACATGCGAGGTTGCACTCACAAAGTAGAAACACTGAACCGCCCAGTGGGCCACGGTCAGATTCAGCTCCGAGCGTATTCCCGACGGAAACATCTTCAGCACAGACCACACAATCCTCTGTTGATCTAGAAAGCTCCATTGGAGCTAACAGGGTCGGCAGCTTCAGACCTCTCAGAGAAAAAGCCGAGGGAGGCACCCTTAACTCTGAACCTGATGGGAGTGTGCACGCGAGAGACTCAAGTTCATCTATTATCTCTACGACGGTAGAACGTGAAACATCGGCTGATTCCGAGCGGCATCCCAACCGCAACGACTTGAAGAGATTAATTGGGCGAAGCGTGCCCCCACAGGCGACTGCCGAATACGCACATTCAACAATGGCTGCTGGCCCAATTCGTAGCGCACGAATAAATCGTGCTGTTCTGATCGCGAAACCCGCGACGAGTACTGCGGCGAAACCGTCGATGCTGGCCGCGAGTCCCAAACGCCCTCATCCGGCCGAGGCTGTCGGCCCGAAAGGTACCGGACCCGGAAATCCCACTTCGGATTCCGCAAAGTCTGCCGCGGCTGCAGCGTCACCCCCACCCGCGAGTCCCAAGTCCAAGAATCCAGCTATAGCTCGAAGCTCGTTAGGTGCCGCGCCAAGAAATCCCGCGCCTCCCACAGCGAAACCCGCTGCCCCCACAGCACCGAACTCACGGCCGCCCGCTAACTCCGAACTCGCACTTCCAGTTACAGCTGAGGGCTCATCGAATGGGGTGCCACGAAATCCCGTCCCTCCCACGGCTGCGCAGCCGAATCCGTCGCCACCCGCCTACACTGTCCCCTCCAAAGGCAGCAAGCTGCTGAAGCTGGTTTTTCCGCAAAAGCAGATTGCCTTCTCGTCTTCGCTCATGATCACGACGCAACTTTCTGTTCTTGTTCCTCCTGAGTCTGGACTCGTAGCGGCTCAAGCCTCTCGATTGCAAGCAGGCAAGCTTGTTTCCTACGTTTTGCCTCGCAATCCGAGGCCGGGGGATCAATACGGAGCCGAAGAAACAGTAAAGGTTCACGCCACCGTTGGGCAGCAAGGTTTAGTGACGGAAATCAAGCCCGTGAGCGGACCGATCTTTTTACTGTCTTCTACAATGGGCGCCGTTCACCTATGGCGCTACAAACCCACTCTACTGAATGGAATGCCTATCGAAACCCACCAGGACGTCACTGTAATATTCAAACTGCCGCGGTAAAATCAGAGCCAATGTGAGGATGGGGCAATCCGGGATGGCCGCGGTTGCCGACAGGCACGAAATTGTAATTCCCGCTAAAACCCTGGTGGATTAAAGCCGAACCCGGCCGGTGGCCGAAAACCACCACCTCCGCGCGAGACGCAATTTTCTCAAACCGTTCTCTGATAGTCACAATTGGACTTACCCTCAGCATACCCGCGAAGAAGTTTGGTCCTGGTCCTGCATTGCACTGAACAGCTTAAAAGATCTTGGTTGCTCTCCTCGACGCGATTAACGGTATTAGGAGCTTTGTAGTCGGCGCATCGCACAAAGCGGTGGGGTGCCGGCCGCACGCCAGTAAAATCGTGTCGGGGAAGCACTTTTCGGGCCCAGTCATGAAATACGAACGCGCTAAGCCCAACGTTGCTGGACTCACCTCTCAACTGCAACAGGACGAGATGAGATTAATCCTGGCCGGTCTGTGGCCACCGCTTAAGCCATTGCCGGTATTCAAGTATGGTGCGGATGAGTATCGCGCCGAGATTCATTTCGACAGGACGCGCGGAGAGTGGGTCTGCCGCAAAACGTCTTTGCCGTCGAACAAAGTTGAAGAACTGCGCGGTAGATTAACAGAAATGACCATGGCATTACCCCACACTCAAGCAGAGGTGTTCACCGAAGTTGTCGAAGCAGAACCGCAAGAGCAAGAATTGGAGAACGAGGCCAATCGGCGTCTCCAGGCTATTCTTGAGTGGCGGGAGAATTACGGAAACGGCGCACTCTATTCTGAATTACAGGCCTATCTTTCCGACAGCCAGCAAGATGAAATCTACGACAGTATTCGAATGACTCTTACAGCTCGGCAGCTTCAATTTAATCCGAAGAATGTTGAGTTCGTCTTTGACGCTCTTTGGAATGCGCGCGGGCGGCTAGCAACACTCATTGAAATGGCGCAGCGGAACAAGGCGCAGCTGGAAGCAGACGTACAGGCACCACGTTACGAGGGAATGTTCCCGTCTGAAAGCACTTACGCACAACATACCACGGTTGACGGAATCAAATTACAGGAGGGGCCGCTCCCAGTTCCCGCCATTTCTCACTCCGACGCCGGTCATTCGCTGATCGGTTCCGCTGGTGGAATCTCAACCAGCGACTTCCCGCAACGCTTAGAGGCCGTGCCCGAACCGATCAAGACCTCTCTTCCGGATTTAAGCGAAACCCCAACAGAAGAGTCGGTGGACGGGTTCATCCCCACGACCCTTGAAAACTTCCCAACAGAGCTGATTGTAAGTGTATCCCCCGTCGCGCGTGAGATTCTGGGTGCAATATTCGTGCTCTTGTTCGCGGTGATCGGTTTCACGCTTGGGATTACAGTGGGACGCGGCCGGCTCGGGAGAAGCCTCCGAGACACCGAGAAAGCAATCCTGGCTGCTGATGCCATGCCATCGGCACCGTCTAGTCGCCCTGGCGAAACGACTTCGCCAACTTCTCCTCCGTCAGCGGCGGATACCTCCGCTATCCCTGCTGTAAATCCGTCATCACCGGAGACAGAAGAATTGCGCCCAGAAAGCACATCCGCTCAATCCCTCAATGCACGACCAGCTGATTCAGTTATTCCTGTGAGACCGACCGAACCATCTTCAGCGGTCACGAGCCGCTTCCACATTGATTCCGATCTCCCCTCGGGCGCCAATAAACTCGATGACACCCCGCCTTCCGAAGAAAAGTCCAGGGAAGGCACTCGGGACTCTGACCCTTCCGTGAAAGTGCCCTCGACAGATTCAAATTCATCTCCGACAATAGAATCTAAACAATCTGCTATTCCTGAGGCGGGTCCTCAGCGCAGTGGCTCGACCGGGCTAATTGCGCGAAATGTGCGGCCACCGGCCACTGCTGAGCAGTCACATTCGAAGGTGGCTGGTGGCTCAATACCCAGCACGCGTGACCTCACCACAAAACCTGTGTCGGCCGCGACGCCGAAATCGTCGCCTCAAACGCCAAGTCTCAAACACATTTATCCGGCTGCGGCTGTCGGGCTTGTTCGTAGCGCGCCAAAAAATGTTGCCCTTCAGACGGTAAAACCTGTGACGGCAACTGCGCTGAAACCGTCAGTAGTGGCTACCAAACACAATCGTCCGGCTGTGACTGAGGACCCGAAAAATGTCGCGCCGGGAAATCTGCCCCCACGCAAGATAACGCCTGCGACGAGCACAGCATTGCGACCGTCGCCGCCTTCCGTAATCCTTGTTACTGCCCCACCCAAAGGGAGCAAGTCGTTCAGGCTGACTTTCCCGGAAAAACCTATCGCCGCCTCTTCTTCCTTCGCGATTACCTCGCAGCTCTCCGTTTTGGTCCATCCCGAGGCCGTACCTGGAGTGGCTCGTCAACCCACTCGGTTGCAAGCTGGTGAGCTTATCTCCTACGTTTGGCTTCGCTATCCAAAGCCGGGGGATCGGTTCAGATCGGCCGAAACCGTAAAGGTCCGCGCCACCATCGGACAGCTCGGCCAAGTACTGGATATAAAGCGCTTGAGCGGCTCGACCTCTCTTCTTCCTGCTGCAATAAGCGCCATTCGGCAGTGGCGCTACAAGCCCACTCTCTTGAACGAAAGGCCTGTCCAAGCTCAACAGGACGTCACGATTGAATTCCAGCCGCCAAAGTATTTTTCGCATCTGAGCAGGCGTTGACTCTATTTAGATGACGGGGCAGTCAACTGTCTTCGAGGTCATGAAGAGATACCGAGGCCAGCCCGGCACGGCCGTTTCTTGCTTTCGTTCTGCTAGCCCCGCGCCTTAACCAGTTTCTTAACAAATGCACTCGACAGTGGCTGTCCTTATGGAAGTGGATGGTCCCCTTGGACGTGGGAGAAGCAGTTCAATCTTGAAACGCCCCCATCACCGTTACAGTAGAAAAAAAATTTGCTAAAGTCTTAGCAATGCGTCGCAATGCCAAACAATACAGGCCATCGTTGAAAAAGAAGGCGTACTTTCGGGACTTGTCAAACTCGGTTGAGGCTCCGGTGTAAACTGCAACTACATCCAAAGAGGGAAACCAGACTAGTGGGATCCCAAATTCGCCTGTAGAATTGGCGCCTCTCCCCGTTCAGCGTTGAGCTGCGAAGTCTTTCGCCAATTCACGTCGCGGACCTCTACAGCGCCCGCATGCCCGTCGGGAAGCACGTAATTGAGGCGATCCCCGTCGATCCGATACTTTTTTACATCGAAAGCAATATTGGACGTCAGAGCAATCCGGGTGACCTGTGCCGTCTCGGGTTCCAGCGGAGACTCAGGTTCGAGGGGAGATTCTGATTCAGAAACAATGTCTTCCATTAGCCGAAGGGTGAGCGCCTCTTCTCCCTTCAGCGTGGGTCGGGGACCTCGAGCAGGCAAGGAGACGACCTTCCAAGGCCAAAGTGGAGGAATCATCCACTCAATCGCATCGCGCTTGGCATGGCCGTGACCCACGATATCGCCTTGACGGTTTATCCGATATCCGTGCGCCACAATTATTTTGCTGGAAATTCGCATATCTGTGTTGGGCAGGACGATCCGGTCAAATTGGATCTGCAGATACCCCTTTCCGAAGAAGTGCCCAGGTTCCTTAGCTGCTTCCAGGTGGCCCTGCAAATAGCTGTCCCTTGGGAAGACCGTTCGCCCAAATTGCTGAAGATTGCTGAGGTGGCACAAAACCGGGTCGCCGATGTCAGCAGTGGCCGAGGAGAAATTGGGTTCGTCCAGGGTACAGTGCAGAAGCGTTCCGGCAGGCACAACGATTTCCTGAGCGCGTATGCCCGTCTGGCACAGAAGAAAAAGACAAAACAACGAAATCAACGCGTAAGTACGCCACATGTCTGGCCTCCTAATTAGCGGTCAGGGCGCACAAACAGTAAGAACAAGAAGACGAACAGGAACTATGAAACCGTAACAAGAAGCTACCCTGCCCACAAATGTGATCTGGGGAAATTACTCTCAGGCGGTAGTCGTTGGCAACACGAAAATGCGGGCTTGAATTCCAGCGCCAAGCGTTATCTGAGCGCCAATCCCGAAATACGAATCGTCATGCAAAAGCACCTCGCATGCGACCTGGCCGGAAAACTGGCCTCCGCTTTAGGCACTAAGGTTGACCGGATCTTTTTTTGAGAGACTGAAGAACTCGTTCGTTAGGCCGCTCTGACATCCTGCGATGTCGGGCCGTAGGAATCTCTGCGCCCATAGAATCGGGCATCGCAATTGACGCAGCGGAACGGACGGACTCCGACTGCGCGCAGGAGATACCTCTCCATGGTCCCGCGGCGATGCGACCGAAACACTTCGGAACCGCCGCAATACGGACAGGGCCGTTTGGAGTCAGAGCTCATATCAATCGCTCCCTACTATAATCCTTGAAATCATGCATGGACAAGGTGGATTGATAGCGATTCGCGCGGCTGTAAGCCAGCTGCGACGTAACTTTCATTCACTCCGGTGTGAATCACCTTCGGTGGGAGGACCGCGGCAATTAGCGCAGAGCGTCATCAGACTTTAGTCTGTGTCGTCACCCATGGCCCCGCGGGCAGAAGTGGTGGACCTGGAGACGATCGCAAGCACCCCCGCGCTGGCATCGCCAACCGTCACGCTGCAGCCCTCGGTACGGGGCTTGCGATGCGACCGAAATCTAACAAGTAGCAGAGCTAGCCTTTCAAAATTGCGACCAACGGATTATGAGCGGACGAAACTAAATCCTCTGCATATCCCTATATTGCTCTTGAGTGCTTCCGGCGCGGGCTCTGAAAATTACTATAGCCTGGTATTGCCCTCGTCATCCCTCATTTTGCCCGCATTCCCGTCACAGCGGCGTCACAAGTCTAGATAACGCGAATCAAGATTTACGACCGTCCGCCGCCGGAGGGTGCGGATCGTTCTGGCCTAAATGATTGCCACTCGCGGATTTGTTCAGACACCTCACTCTTCTCGCGTTCGTCTGTCGCATTTTCCCACCGACGTCGCAGCTCGTTGAGTCGGCCTTCCACAAATCCGACCCGTCCTGATTTGCCTTCTGGTTTGTCCCGGTTGCCGTATCCCATCTTCAGATTGCTCCCCTTTTGATTTGAAAATATCGCCGCTTATCCCCGTTTCTCACAAAGGCATTGTACGCTGTTGTGCTGCTTACATTGCCGCAACTCCCTTACACTCTTGCGCCCAGCAAAAACGAAGCGGAGATAGCCTCCCCTCCTCCCAAGTAACGCAGTGTGGATCGAACCGATCAGCGAGCGGTTTCTGTATTGGTCTGTCGAATAGAAGCGTCGAGGCGCAGGCGAATAACCTCGCATCCAACTGTAGCTGTTTCTGCCGTAACTAGGCGCAATCATCCAGCTGGTCGATAAACTGTTGCTTCGAGGAATCCCAGATTCGGTAATCGTCAGTTCTGCCCGATGCAAGGCTGATCAGTCGTTTCTTTGCCGTGACGATATCCTCCACGGCCTCTACCCAAACAACGGAGTTTTTTGTCTTTTTGAAGATGTCGTATTGTAAAGGCATAGACGCCTCCAACCGGAAAGAACACTGCGGAGGGAGCTAACCAGCACCACGATTCTTGAGCATCCGACACTCGCGAGGCTCTACAGGGGCGCTCCGCAGGTCGTGTGTTAACTGACCCAGTCAAGCCGCCCTGAAAATGCGGAAAGAATCTCAATGAATACGTAGGGTCTTCGATGAGATTTTTCGTTGAGCCACGGCAAAAGATCGTGGTTCAGTACATCCCTCCCATACCGCCGCCATGGCCAGCGCCTGCCGCAGCCGTCATTGGCTCTTCCTTTATGTCGGCGACTAAGACTTCGGTGGTCAGCATCAGCGCGGCGATAGACGCAGCGTTCTGCACTGCCAAGCGGGTAACCTTGGCGGGGTCGATCACGCCAGCCTTGACCATGTCGGTGTATTCTCCCGACTCAGCGTTGAACCCTAGGTTCTCATCCTTTGAATCGCGGATGCGCCCGACCACTACAGCGCCTTCGTGACCTGCATTCTGAGCAATCTGGCGTGTTGGCTCCTCCAGGGCACGCCTCACAATGTTCACGCCGATCGCTTCATCGCCCTGGGCCTTGAGCTTCTCTAAAGCGGGAATGCAGCGCAGAAGAGCAGTGCCGCCGCCGGGAACAATGCCTTCCTCGACGGCCGCGCGGGTGGCATGCATGGCGTCCTCGACGCGAGCCTTCTTTTCCTTCAGCTCGGTCTCGGTTGCCGCACCTACTTTGATTACTGCGACGCCGCCGACGAGCTTCGCCAAACGTTCCTGGAGCTTTTCCTTGTCATAGTCCGAACTGGAGTCATCAATTTGCGCGCGGAGTTGCTTGATGCGGCCCTCGATTTCGCTGGCCTTGCCGGCGCCCGCGATGATCGTGGTGTTGTCCTTGTCGATAGTCACTTTCTTCGCGTGGCCCAGGTCTTCGAGCTTCACGTTCTCGAGCTTGATCCCGAGATCTTCTGTGATGGCTTTGCCGCCCGTCAGGGTGGCGATGTCCTCGAGCATGGCCTTGCGACGATCGCCGAAGCCGGGAGCCTTCACCGCAGCGCACTGCAGCGTACCGCGGAGCTTGTTCACGACGAGAGTTGCGAGCGCTTCGCCCTCAACATCCTCGGCGAGGATCAAGAGAGGCTTGCCCATCTTGGCGGTCTTCTCGAGCAGGGGAAGCAAGTCCTTCATCGAGCTGATCTTTTTCTCATGGATCAGTATATGGACGTCTTCCAACAAGCATTCCATCCGCTCAGGGTCGGTGACGAAGTAGGGCGAGAGGTAGCCACGGTCGAACTGCATGCCTTCGACTACTTCGAGCGTCGTCTCCATCGTCTTCGATTCTTCGACGGTAATGACGCCGTCTTTGCCGACCTTCTTCATCGCCTCGGCAATGATGCTGCCGACCTGTTTGTCGGTGTTGGCACTGATAGTACCAACCTGCGCGATCATGTCGCCCTTCACGTCGCGGGAGAGCCTCTTGATCTCTTCCACGGCGACTTCCACGGCCTTATCAATGCCGCGCTTGAGGGCCATCGGGCTTGCACCTGCGGCAACCGTCCGCACGCCTTCGCGGAAGATGGCCTGGGCCAGAACTGTTGCGGTGGTGGTGCCGTCGCCGGCGACATCAGATGTTTTCGAGGCGACCTCGCGAACCATATGCGCGCCCATATTCTCGAGTGGGTCTTGAAGTTCGATCTCCTTTGCTACCGTCACGCCATCCTTAGTGATGATGGGCGCGCCGAACTTCTTCTCGATCACCGCGTTACGCCCTTTTGGGCCCAGCGTGATCTTCACGGCGTCCGCAAGGATGTTAACCCCACGCAGAATCGCCTGACGCGAATTTTCACCGGTAACAATTTGTTTTGCCATTAGGTTTCACCCTCCTGGGTGAATACGTATTTGTGGCCGGTCCAAAACCGTTTGGATCGGCAAAACTATTTCTTGCTGGATGCTGCTTTGGCCATTCCGCTAACCTTCGCCAGAATTTCCTCCTCGCGGAGGATCAGATACTCCTGGTCATCGACCAGGATTTCATTGCCCGTGTACTTGCCGAACAAAATCCGGTCGCCTACCTTTACATCGAGCGGGACCCGTTTGCCTTTTTCGATCTTGCCGGCTCCGACGGCCATCACTTCCCCCTCGTGAGGTTTCTCTTTAGCCGTGTCGGGGATAATGATGCCGCCCTTCGCGGTTTCTTTCTCTTCCAACCGCCTCACCAGGACGCGGTCGTGTAATGGAGTCACATTCACTGGCATTTCTTGAACCTCCGTTTAATTCGCTCCACAAAATTCTCGAGTAAGGTCGTTATGACCCTGGCTCGACACTAGGGACGAAATGTCTTTAGGTTTGTTTGTCGCGCCACTTCCAGCTCGTCGGCTTCTTTTTCCCAGCGCCCAATGTCCACCTGCGGAGCCTCTCGCTTCTCGATCTTCTCGAATTCGAAAATGGCGGCCTCCGCCTGTGCATCCAGTCGTTTTGAAGATAGCGCTAGCCGGAAAGAATTCAGATTGCCGGAACCAAGAAGGCTTACTGCGTTCTGAGAATCCTCCCATCGGGCAATTAGCCGGTCTGCCGAGAGATAGAGATCAGTTGTTAATAAGAAAGGGATGACCTTGTCCGTTGAGCCGTCGAGGTGATTCGTTGGGAAGAAGCTGCTCTCGGGAAATAGGCTCGTTGCGGTTCCGTAGCGGGCGGAGACGGCTTGTACCATGTCATCGTCAGTCAGGCCTGCTGTGTCGTCCCGATCGTAAGTCACCACGATTCTGTAGAGCTCGCCATTGTAGAAGCTGAACAAAATCTGCGAAACCGGGTACCCTCCGACCCAAGAGCGAGAAGAGTTCAGCGTCCAAAACGTCAACTCTTGAATGGCTGGTGGGCGCGGGTGAATTAGAGTCGTATAGTGCGAGTACGGACCGACCTGCTTCGAGAGTTCGGCGAAATTCGTTCCGAGCGAGAATGTTCGATACTTCGAAAGATCCTGCCCAAAAATCAAGGGCGCTGAAAGCAGGATCAGGGAAAGAGCAACGACTATGTTGCGCATCATTTTCATTTAAATAGTTCCTCCAATTAATCATCGGATTCAAGACCGGTGCCATGTTGGCTTGTACCGTAGTCCCTGGCAGCAACGCTTTGCTGCTTGCGAGATCCACACTTTGGACCGGGCGTCAGGCGATCGCGTTCGACCCCAACTTTCGGAAGTCCTTGTCACGCAATAGAAACAGACTTTCCTGGATATGTCTCGAGCAGGCCGTGACACTCAAATAGGGCACTCCCAGGAAACGCTCCGAGGCCACTCGCGTGATTTGCAAAGAATTGAATTTGTCCGACTTCAACCTCGCCAACATTCGCTTGACGGCTCTCCGAACGTTCCTTTGCCCTTCGAAGCCGAATACGATCGATTTGATTTCACCCGCGATGCAAAAGAACCTCCATCCCGCATCGCGGATTTTGCGATCCAATCCATAGCCATCGAGATCCCTAACTAATCTCCAACCAGTGGCACAGGGCTCGCTATCGAATTGCAGCGCGTCCGGCAGGAATGTCCCATCCTTGAAAAGGATGGTTCCCGTAGTGATCGTCTCTGCCATTCCGGTCTCCTCACGTCTACAGCGATCTATTGTTTCAGCCAAGCCAGCGTCTTGGGCCATGGGCAGGATTGCGCTGGGGGAAGGTTGAATTCGCGGCCGATATTCGTGCTCTTGATGGCCAGCGTTTCCTCGACATCCTGCCTTTGACCAAGTCGGTGGGAAGGGAAGGGCCACCGGTTGCCGAGTCGCAGCCGAATGTCTTGCACTCTGTTTCCTCGATCAGTTGCGCCTCGGAATTGCCTTCGCACGCGTAATGGCTTTGTTTTCCGGACGCCTTCCGCGATTCTCGAATGATTTCACCAGCCATGTAGAAACGGGTCCAAGGCTCGCTTTCGAATCGCAAGAATTCCGCCGTAAAGGCGTTTTCCTCGATCAGTATGGTTCCTGAGGTGATTGTGTTA